>FLSB01271095.1_pt1 | contig 9996 bp, 17 predicted proteins | sample 1550551 | NCBI WGS metagenome assembly FLSB01 (sample SAMEA4031774, study PRJEB14383) | metagenome | biome: human; feature: oral; material: saliva | place: Philippines | collected 2014 | reverse complement strand
ATTAAAGATGAAGGCGACCATTTCGATGCTGACTTTGAAGGTGAAACGGTTGACGTGACGCCTGGCGATGAAGTGCCTGATTTTGTGGATCCTGACACGGGTGAAATTGTTAACAACGAGGATATGTTCAAGGAGTAGTGAATGAGGTCATACATCGATGAGCTAAACGCATTTGATAAGTGGGTTCAGTACAACCCACTAGGACCGAACGCTATATTACTATGGCATGTGCTTATGCAAATTAATAATAATTGCGGCTGGAAGTCTTGGTTCAACTGCCCAAATAAGCTCATCGAGGTAAGAACCGGGTGGCAGTCGCGAGCAACCATTAAAAATGCTAGAGATGACCTTATTAGAATGGAGTTACTAGAGTTTAAACCTGGTAAGAACAAATATGAAGCTAGTGAGTATCAATTAATGAGTGTTGTAAATCTAGCGTACAGTGTGCGAACGCATGGTGATACGCATGGTGATACGCATGGTGATACGCATGGTGATACCATACCTAGACTAGATAAAGACAAAGATAAAGATATATGTATAAACAACATTAGTACTAATGTAGTATGCAACCATTTTCAAAAGTTTGTCCGTCCTTTATCGAGCATGATGGAAGTACAACAATTGAATGCACTAGCTAATGATTATGGTGATGACTTAGTTATTCAGGCTATCGACTTATCTATTAATAACGGAAAGCGGAGCATCGCATATATCACAGGAGTGGCTAATAACCTGGCAACGAGAGAGGGGGAAACAAATGGACGGATTGGCAACGATCATGGACAGGCTCAAGAAGAAGTACCAGTCGCAGGAAGCAAGTATAAGTACATTGAAGGATAATGCAATCCTACAAGAAGCACTGCAGTATGAGCATATCGAATTGGATAAAGGCGTGATAGATAATCCGTCCAATCAGTTTGACCTTCAATCCTTTATTAATGGGTATATGACATGTAAGAAATGCACTGATCCAGTCGAATGCCAGGCTTCATCAAAAGGGTATTGCACGACGATTACAACCGATGGTCATTTGTTACTTCGACAATGTAAGAAGTATGCCAATTATCAGAGGGTATTTAGACAAGTGCTCATGTCTAGTAACGCACAGATTCCTATTGGTTATAAGGAGATGACTTTTGAAACCTTAGACACGAAGGAAAACGAGCGAGCTATTGAGTATGCTAAGGCAGTAGCTATTAATGCCACCCCTAAAGGCATGTTCCTATATGGAGGCACTGGCTGTGGTAAGACGCATATAGCGATAGCGACATTGCAGATTTGGACGCAACATGATGCTGGCGTGTTCTTTACCCTTCCTAACCTACTCGGCATACTCCGAGACAACATGAACAATAAAGAACAACTCGATAAGATCATGAATAAAGTCCTTAATACGGATTTATTGGTCTTAGATGATATGGGCGCTGAAAAGTTCACAGAGTGGGTGGGCGAGCGAATGTTCCAGATCATAAATGATCGCTACATAAACCGTCGCAAGACTATTATTACATCCAACTTCTCGATGGAGCAGTTAGAGAAACGGATGGGCGAACAGGGTAATCGCATCATGAGCCGTGTGGCGGCTATGTGCACAGGATTCAAAGTAAACGGTAGAGATAGGAGACTAGATTAATGTTAAGAAATTGCCACCGGTGTAACAAGAGATTCAATCCAGATAACAGCGAAAGTGAGACAGTATGTCAATCCTGTATGGATCTTCAGAATGCTGGTAAACCGCCAGTGAAATTCAAACAGTTAACCTGGGTAGAAATGGCTAAGGCTCGACGGGAGAAATTAATTGAGGGCGGGGCTAGATTATGCATGGCCTGTGGGGAACCTATTTCACCACTAGAAGGGCCATCTATGTTCTGTGCCGATTGCTTTGACAAGAAGGTATGGAATTCACAAAGCTACCGCCAGCGGACGGCTAAGAAAGTATATCCAAAGCGCACATGTCTGTCCTGTGGGAAAGAGTTTCAACCAACTGACCCAAGACAGCAATTATGCAGTCCTGAATGTAAACATGCTAGGCATAATTGGAATCAAAAGCAACGGCTGATTCGTATTAAACAAAAAGGAGCCAATCAATGACACGTGAAGAATTACTAGATGACATTGAGCAGTCCTATAAAGAGGAGACGCAAAAGTTGGAGACCGTTAATATACGGATCTACTTTAGTGGCTATACAGATTATGAATTTGAAGATTGTACCCAGGCAGAGGCTGAACGCATGGCACGGGAGGAATGGGAGACCAGCTCTCTTGATGACTGTTGCGAGGCGCAGATTGATAGAGTGGAATAAGGAGAAACTATGAAGAAGCATTGTTATTGTTGTGGGCGTAAGTTGACGACACTCAACCAATCGCAACATGCTCATATTTGTCGACATTGTTGGGAACGGTGGGGTGCTAGACACCGCATCACAGGGTGGCGGGGCTTTCTATTAGACATGGTGGAGGAGCGCTTCACCAGATTTCTCATTGCGAGTGCTGTGGTCTTATTTGTTGTCTGGTGCATCTACTATGTGATGACATGGGGTACACGATGATGATTGATAAGAATACAGTCCTAGTCATATTGGGTCGACCGGCCACCAAGAAGAACAGCAGTAGAATTATGCGTGTTGGCAAGTTTCATAAACCCTTACCATCGAAAGCATTTGTTGTTTATGAAAGAAAAGCATTAGATCAGCTTAAATACTATGACACGCTGCATTATACTGGTTCCTTACAGCTGACTGTTCGGTACTATCTCCCGGACCGGAAGTGGTGGCCCGACCTAATAGGACTTTTACAAGCAACCAGCGACATATTACAAAAGGCTGGCATTTATGACGATGATAAATACATCGTAAGTTATGACGGATCCTGCATTGCAGGTCTCGATAAAGAGAACCCACGATGTGAGATTGAAATAAAGGAGTTAGGCCCATGGCTATATTAAAATACAAGAAATTACGGGAAGGGGCACAGGCGCCCGTGAGAAAAACAGAAGGGGCTTTTTGCTTTGACTTAATTTGCCCCGATGACTTCGAATTAATCGGCGGAATGCTTGGCCAAATTGTCCCTCTAGGGCTTGCTGTGGAAGTGCCTGGTGGTAACGCCTTAATGATTGCCTTACGGTCCAGCACAGGGGCAAAAACGAATATTAGGCTGGCTAATGGTATCGGTATTATAGACTCTGATTACCGAGGTGAGATTGGATTGATTCTCGACAATATTGGCGTTAGTAAGACCATTATCAAAGCTGGAGATCGTATTGGCCAATGCTATTTGGCTAATGGCACAATTGATGCCTTTGTAGAGGTTGATGAATTATCTGATACAGCACGAGGCGCTGGCGGATTCGGAAGTACAGGGAGGTAACTATGAATAAAGCAGAATACGATAATGTAAACCGTCCAAAGCATTACGAGATATGGGACGGCTTGGAAGTTAAGGACGTGGTTAAGCTCTTACTGACGCCAGAGGAGTATCGAGGCTGGTGTAAAGGGAACTTATTAAAGTACAGATTTAGGGCTGGCCTAAAGGATCCTAACAAGATTGTAGAGGATATTAATAAATCTATCTGGCAGTCCAATGAATTAAATGGAGGCAAGTAACTATGTGGGCATTAGTTATGTTTACCTTGCTACCTGGTATCGCGGTTGGACTGATTCTTCAATCCGTCATGATAGGGTTGGCTGTATTTGTTGTTGTAGCTAGTATATTAGCGGCCTTTGTGTGCTTCCAGCTATGCTTTGTTGATGTGGTAACCAAGAATGCCGCTAAGACATATGCAGATACAGTGGCAGAAGTGTTGGGGGAATATCAGCATGACGACTAAGTATTTTAATAAATATGATAGAGAACGCATGATGATCCTGGCTTTGTTAATCAGTCGATTGCCAGATATTGTCGATAATTTCAGCACAAACCTTATGGATAATAAGTTGAGAGGCCGTGTGAAATCCGCCTATAAACACCTCAATGCTGTATTTCATGGCGTTCTGGATGACGTAGCCTATGGGCAGAGAAAACAGCTTCAGAGAGCTATTTATCACCATGACATCAAAGTGTTAGCACAATCTGAATTAACCGCTGAAGAAGCGGATGACAGTAATGATACATTCCTGGACCTCATGGCTGTTGTACAAGAGGAACGGTGCTATCAATGTCATCTAGATAATGTAGAAGCATGCCCATATCGTGTGGCTATGTTGAATTGGTCAGTCCCTGTATTTAATGAGCACTGCGAAGAGGGCGAATGCCCCTATAAAGTCGTGTTAGATTAGGAGGAATAATATGAAAATGAAAGTAAAGCCTTGTCCGTTTTGTGGGCGTGATGTTGCCTTGGTTGATAAAACTCCAGACCTTCGTATTCATATCGTTTGCCGTTGGTGTTGGGTATCAATGAGAGATGTGTTTGAAGATGGTGCAGAGCATCTTGTGAAGGCATGGAATACAAGAGTGGGAGAAGGTCATGAATAATGAAGGCTACCGGGATCCTACAGCAGATGAGGCTATGGACAACATATCGGCAGACGATAACAAAGTAAACCTGGTTATCTTAATATGCAAGGCTGCCGCAAAGTTAGCTGGGTTCAAAATTTCCAACCGTATTGTACTGATTGACGTTAAGAAGAAGCGAACATGGAGGTAGGCATGACCGCAAAGGAATATGTTAGCCAGCTAATTGGTATCAATGCCCGCATCAGGGAAGTCGAGGTTACCCTGTCAGCCTTGAAGCATGAAAAGGATACGTTGGGTGCCACCCGTTATGATGCAGTAAGGGTCAGTGGTGGAGCTCCAGGAGACTTGAGCGACGTGATCATACGCATTCAGGATGATATTATTCGCTATTATGAACGATTGAAACATTTGAGGGCCCTGAAGAATTCGGTGGAGATGACGGTCAGTCAAATTAAAGACGGACGCCATGCTACCCTTTTAATTCTTAGGTATGAGCACCGATGCACCTGGGGATATATCGCTGATGCCCTATCGACAAGCCATAACATCGTGAATGCAGATACTGCAAGGCTCAAGATGCATAAGAGAGCCCTAGAAGATTTAGATGAATTGCTTAGCCGTTCGGAAAGTAACGGTACATTCGTTTCTAATATGCGATAATGTATATGTGAGTAGTTGAGAAATGAGTAGACCTCAACGAAAGCCTCCTTTCAGTTTCACACTCTCATATATCCGAAACTGTAAAACCGCATAAAAAAACACCAGTCCTTTTGTTGATTCTCTGGCTGGTGTTTTTTTATGTTCAAAATTATGTGATTGAAAACCATACCTTAGTGAACGTGGAATCCTCCAATTGACCATGAATAGACAGCTACTGTAGACAGACGCTAGGGTATGGTTTTGAGTTTCATAAGTAATATCAGAAAGGAGGTGTTTGCGTGACACCGAAACAAAAGCGCTTTTGTGTGGAATACATGGTTGATTTAAATGGAACACAAGCGGCGATTAGAGCGGGATATAGTAAAAAAACGGCTAATCGAATAGCGAGCCAGCTCTTGTCTAAACTTGACATAAAAAGCTACATCGCTGAAATCAGAGAGCGTGAGTTTGAAGATACGATTGCCACTGCCAAGGAAGCAGAGGCATTCCTAGCCAAAGCGATGCGGGGAGACATTGATGAGGAGGTCATCGTGACAGAAGGCACTGGCGACGGTATGAGCCGAGCGAGGACAGTAACCAAGCAGATATCAGCCAAGGACAGGCTGAAAGCAGCCGAGCTAATCGGCAAACGCAATAGCCTCTTCACTGATAAGGTCGACGTTGATGCAACGATTCGACCGGTGGTAATAGGAGGCGAAGATGACCTCGCCGATTAATGTGTCGCTACCTTCTATAGTGGGTGGTGGATACGGTACCTTTTGGCGCTGGCAAGGCCGGTATCGAGTGGTAAAAGGGTCTCGTGCCAGCAAGAAGTCAGGCACAATGGCATTATGGTGCATCACGAGCATGATTAAATATCCTGATGCCAATCTGCTAGTGGTCCGTAAAACCTATAGAACGCTCAAGGACAGCTGTTTTGCCCAGTTAAAATGGGCCATGCGAAGGCTTGGCGTTGAGCAGTGGTTCAAATGTACAGAGTCTCCATTGGAGATTACTTATAGGCCAACTGGCCAGAAGATATTATTTCGAGGACTCGACGATCCTCTTAAAGTTACATCCGTAACGGTGGACGTTGGGGCATTGTGCTTTCTATGGATTGAGGAAGCCTATGAGGTCATGAGTGAGGATGATTTCGACCGCCTGGATGAATCTATTCGTGGTATCTTGCCAGATGGATTGTATCACCAGGTGACGCTCACCCTGAACCCATGGTCAGACAGACACTGGATTAAGAAGCGGTTCTTTGACACTCCAAGTCCTAACGTCTTGGCTATGACCACTAATTACATGTGTAATGAATTTCTGGGTGATTCTGACTTGGCTCTGTTCGAGGAAATGAAGAAGAACCCCAAGCGATATAAAGTCGCTGGCTTAGGCGAATGGGGTGCTGTGGATGGCCTTGTCTATGAGAATTGGAAAGAACAAACCTTTACCATCGATGAGGTTCGGAGGTTACCTGGCGCTAAGGCAATATTCGGGTTGGACTTTGGTTATACTACCGACCCGACGGCATTCTTCTGCGGTATCGTTGATAAGAATGAACGCCGATTGTATGTGTTTGACGAGCTCTATGAGCGAGGCTTAACCAACAGGGCTATCGCTGATAAGGTCCAACGCCTGGGCTATGCTAAGGAGACAATCATAGCAGACTGCGCAGAACCTAAAAGTATAGCCGAGCTTAGAGAATTCGGCTTGCCTAGAGTGCGGGCATCAAAGAAAGGCGCTGACAGTATCCTGAACGGGGTTCAACGAATTCAGGATTATGAGATTATAGTCCACCCACGATGCGTCAATTTCTTGACTGAAATTAGTCAGTATCAATGGGAGAAGGATAGATTTGGGAAATACACCGGTAAACCGGAAGATGATAATAACCACTTAATGGATGCCATGCGGTATGCCTTTGAGCCAACCGCTACGATTAAAGGTGGTAATGTCGACATTTATTAGGAGGCTACATGTTACACGAAAGAGCGGATAGCTTGCAGAATGAGCTATTCCAACTGCTGACCGATGCATATTACGGCGTCGGTCTTTTTTATAAGGGTGCCGGTCTTAAGAAGCACCCTAGGGAAAGCGCTAATAATTTCATCAGTCGCCAACAGCTGGCTTATTACCTGAACTACACAGGCCCTATTGTAGATGCGTCTGTAGCGCCTATATTCGCCGATGAAATCAAAAGGGAGTATAAAGGGACACTAAAGTTCGACCTGTTCCTTGATGATGTTGACCGTTTGGGTACATCGCTTCAAGAATTCATGCGAAGGACGGCGACACAGGCAAAGCTATACGGGGTTATGTATGTGTTAGTCAATAATGAGGCAGTCATTGGTGATAGCTTGCAAGATGAGCTGGATAAGAGAGCGCTTCCGTTTGTATCAGCCATCAAACCTGTTGACGTAGAGCACTGGCTCTTCGACGAACGTGGTCGCATGATTGAATTTACCTATAAGGACGTGATCCTCAATGACGAGGACGACCTAAAGACGCAGTATTACGAATGGACCACTACTACGTGGGCCGTATACGATGAGAATAAAGAGCTCATCCGCCAGGGCGACCATAACCTTGGCCGTATCCCTGTAGTACAGTGGCATTCTCGTAACTTGGCACCGACTGATGTATTACCGCCGAGTGAATTCTTATCTGTGGCACAGACAAACTACCACCTCTATCAGCTGTGTTCCTGGCACACTCAAATATTGCGTGACCAAGCTTTTAATATCTTGACAATGCCTGATTATGGGCAACAGGATGTCACTATTGGAACAAACAACTTGCTGACCTATCCAGCTGATGCAACCCACCCACCAGCATTTATTGCGCCTAAGTCTGAACCAGCTCAAATGCTGACTGACCAGATTGACCGTCTCATCAAGGAAATGTATCGCATGAGCGGTATCGATTCAGTGGTAGGGGTAGAGTCCTCTAAGTCGGGTGTAGCCAAACAGTGGGACTTTGAGCGTACTAACCAACGCCTTGCTGACTTCGCTGTTCAATGTGAGCAAGCTGAACAGCGAATTATTGAGCTGTATCAAGCCTGGAGCAACGAGTCCTTTGACTATGTATGCGAATATCCACGTGACTTCAGTATTGGTGATGTAGCTGAAAGCCTTGCGAACGCACAGAGCGCTCTGGACCTTGGATTTAATTCCAAGACATATAAGCAAGAGGTGGCCAAGAACGTATTGGAAGCATATCTACCAAATATTGAGCCAGATGTTTACGATACCATTATCGATGAATTAGAGCAGGCCTTTGATGACGCTGAAAAAGCCACCGCCATGCTACGAGATAATATTGACGAAGGAGTACATGTAGATGCCGATGAAGCTGGACAAGACGGACAAGGTAATAACCAAGTTCGAGGAGCTGGTGAAGGCTCTAGTGAAGAAGGGCCTGACGCCGAAGCAGGCAGTGAACTTCGCTTATAAACAGTTCCCTGTCATGCAAACCATGCATGATGAGATCTATGGGCAACTGGGTAATGAAATGGTTCGTGGGTATGGTGGTGACCTGCCCCACGAGGCCATAGCTGATGCCTTGGCGCTTTCATGGACTGGTGATGGCCTAACGCTGTCTGATAGAACCACAGCAGGATCTAAGATTGTAAAGGGATTTGTTCGGTCGACGATTGAGCAAGAGATTAGGAAGGGCACCAATTATAAGAAGTTGGCATTGAAGTTGTTCAATGGGTACAAGCAAGGCGGCTTAATTCCAGAACAGGATATACCTAAATTCATGAGTAAGCTAATTCATGCTAGTGTTGGACCTGGTTATAATCAAAAAGAATTCGACAGAGATTTTTCTAAGGTTCAGAAACAGGTGGCAAAGCTCAATACGCCAGGCATGAGGGCTGCCTATACGGCTCTCCTAGGTGCCATAGAAGCACGCAATGACCAAAAGCTCAACAAAGCTATCTATGGAGCTACGCAGGAGCGGACACGGTACTTCGCTGAACGCATCGCCCGTACAGAAATGGCTAGAGCCTACAATGACGGAGCCATGGCTAAGTATATGGAGGACGACGATATAGAGGCCGTACAGTGGAAGCTTAGCAGTGCCCATCCTTGCTATGACATATGCGACTTATACGCCAACGCTGACCTATACGGCTTAGGCAAGGGGATATTCCCAAAGGATAAAGTCCCAATGTTGCCAGCTCACCCTAATTGCATGTGCCACTTGAAGCCTGTAGTGGTCTCACAGTCAACAAAAAGGCTACCACATGAGCGCTTTGAGCAAGGTGCGAGAGAATATATATCAACCGCATCAAAAGCGCACAGAGAGCGATTATTTGGAAAGCATGGAAGCAAGCTAGTAGAGTCTGGCTCTCCTATAGTTAATCATCTAAGAAATTACAATGCTGAAAAATCAAAAACCCGCTTAACGTTACCGGTTGTCAAAGAATTAGACAGAATAACTGTTAGCGGGAATACATATGTAGTTGATGACAAGCATGTCCGACTGGATCATACAGAAGAAGAGCGAACTATTGCTAAAGTACTGGCTAATTATTTAGGGAAAGATGTTGAGCTTGCTCCTCGAGTGCTCATGCCACAAAATGTGAGGACACCAGATTATATTGTAGATGGTACGCCATATGAACTAAAAACACCTACAGGCACCGGACCAAATACTGTGTTTGATATGATTAAGCACGGAAAAGGACAGGCCAGCCACTTTGTTATAAATATAGATAAAACCCAACTTTCAAAGAATGAGGTATTAGCTCAAATTGAAAGAGTGTTTAATAATAAACGAACTGAGTTTGTTAAGACGGTTATTACTATAAAACACGGCGAAGTTATTAACAGAAGAAAAAAATAAAAGAGTGTTCATGGCCTCTTCCAGGACCCATAAGGGCCACGGGGGAAAAGG
>FLSB01004526.1_pt1 | contig 10026 bp, 6 predicted proteins | sample 1550551 | NCBI WGS metagenome assembly FLSB01 (sample SAMEA4031774, study PRJEB14383) | metagenome | biome: human; feature: oral; material: saliva | place: Philippines | collected 2014 | reverse complement strand
GCTATGGTATTAACTAGTGCAACGTGTGGTGTAGGGGCGACAGAAATTAACCAGTTTTCTGATACGCCTAAGGAACTCTTGGGATTAACTATGGGGTATCCGCAACAAACTGAGCCTGCAGTAAAACATATTACTGATAATCTTGTGATACAGGTACAGGGTAAAAGTTTGACTGATGAAGGGAAAAGTAAAAATGTAACAGGCATTTACAATGGCTTTGGATCTCAGTTAACGGTGGATAAGGACTTAAAGGTGTTTCTTAAGAATGATGCCCCTGCATCTAAGAGGGAACTAGGGCATTATTATATGAATGCCGTCTATGCCGGTTACGGTGGCCTTGTTAAGCGTTTCGGTGATACTGACTATGGTGATACAGTCATCCATGTAAAAGGAAATGTAGATATTGATGCGGTTGGTTCTGGTCTTCAGGTTAATAAGCAAGGTAATATTATCGTCGAAGGGGGCGGTAATATTATAACTCATCCTGTTGCTACGGCGGATACCTATTCCGCTGTAGCAGAAGAGGGAAATATTTATGTGAACAGTGGCCTTGATGGCAAGCATCCTGGTGCTAAGGATGTTACCCTCTATGGGAATGTGGGTCTTATTGATAAGGACTATGGTCGTGATCCCAACCCTAACGAACGATCTACCAATATAAGCCTTGCCTTAACAACGCCTAATTCTAATTTGACTGGTGCAGTCTTGAATGAATATGTGGAAAGCGATAAGAATCCACATAATTCCGGTGCAGATATATACCTACAAAATGGAGCAACCTGGAATAATGAATGGATTGGGGCTGAACGTCCTACCCCTAAAAAGGAACGTAAGTCCAATGACAATGCAGCCTACCTTTATAAGGGTTCTAAAGTTCGTAGTTTAGTTGGTGGTTCAGATCTAGATCACGCCGGGGTAATTCATCCGATTGATGGCCACCCTATTAGTGTTCAAAACTATAGTGGCTATACTACAGCACGTTACCAAGATGGTACAGAGGCTGCCACTACTGGTAAGGGGACTATTATTATAGAACATGCGGCCAATCAGAGTCACATTACCTTGCAGGGGGATTCTAACAAGGACCTAAAAGATGATGCTAGCTACCGGCAAGAAATGAGAACTTTGGGAGAAAAATTGCACTATGCCAACAGTGGAGATAAGAAGCTGTCTGCCTCTGTAGAAATTAAGGAAGGGATAACGCGTCCAAAGGCTAGCATAGAATTAGGGACAGATCATTTCAATAGTGATGGTAAGCTCGTTATTTCTGATGCTACACCTGTAAAGCACGCAAGCGAATCTACTTTTGTAAGTGGTAGCAAGGCGGCCCTAGCATCTACGGCTATGGCTTGGCGGAATAATACCAATGACCTACAAAGGCGCTTAGGTGACCTTCGATTTGCAAAAGTAGGGCAAGGTGTTTGGGGTAAGTATATCGGTGGTAAATCGGCTATATCTGACGGGGCAGATGTACATATGACCTATAATGGGGTAGAGGTCGGCTATGATCATAGCCTATCCCATGGGTGGATCCTCGGTGGAGCCCTTGACTATAGCGACTCAAATGCCTCTTATAGGGCAGGCTCTGGGGATGGAAAGCTGGCTGGCCTAGCTGTTTATGGGACTAAGCAAAATGATGATGGCTCTTACTTGGATGTTATCGCCCGTGGCAGCCGATTGTCTTATGACTATGCTCTTAATAACCTAGCTGGAAATCGCTTAAGTGGCAATTATCATACCTACGGCACATCTTTGAGCGCAGAATATGGTAAGAGAATTAAGAAGGCTAATGGTTTGTATCTAGATCCTAGTCTTGAATTGGTTCTAGGCCGTTTGAATGGTGTCTCCTATAACGCGACTGTGGCTAGCGGTGGCAGTATGCATGTAAATACAGATGCTCTTAACTCTGCAGTTGGTCGGTTGGGGATTGGTATCGGCAAGGAAACAGATACATCAAATCTCTTTGCTAAGCTAGCTTTGGCCCATGAATTTTCCGGCAAAATGAAAGCATCCTATTCTGCTCCAGGTAACCCAGCAGTGAATACCGAACTTGATCTTAAGGATACCTGGCTAGAGGCAGAAGTAGGTGGGACCTGGAACTATTCTCCTAATACATACTTCTATGGAACTCTAACTAAAAACTTTGGTGCTACTATAGATAATAAGTGGCGCATCGATGCAGGATTCCGCCATAACTTCTAAACCATTTAGTGTTTGCTCTTCCACTTTTAGAGGTATCTAATTTATAAGAATAAGTAACCTACCTCCTTAGCTAACTTGTTAGCTAAGGAGGTAGGTTTTCTTATAAGGGAAAGAGGGAAAAATAAGTAGATAATTGCTTTTATAGGACCTTAGTACGAATGAAAATTTTAAAAGTCAAAAAAAGTCAAAAATATTTTATTTGACCTATTGACTTTTTAATATAAGGGGATTATTATAATGGCATAGGAAGAAAAATCCTAGAGAAAAGACAACTAAAAAGTCAAAAGGTTTAATAAGTGAGTTAATCCTAGTGGCTATAAAGAGAGGTAATATATATGAACAACAACTTTAACAACTTTGGCAACGATTTCAATAGCATGCATGACTTATTCGATCAATTGATGGGTAACATGGGTGGTTTCTCCACAGAAAACCGTCGTTACCAAATCAATGGCCGCGAAGTAACCCCTGAAGAATTCGCTTACTATCGTCAAACAGGTCACTTACCAACTAACGAAGAAATCCAAGCGGCACAAGCTGCCCAAGCCGGGAAGATGAAAAAAGATGGTATCTTAGCTCGTTTGGGTATCAACTTAACCGACCAAGCTCGTCAAGGTAAATTGGATCCTGTTATTGGTCGTAATAAAGAAATTCAAGAGACTGCTGAAATCTTGGCCCGTCGGACCAAGAATAACCCAGTCCTCGTAGGGGATGCTGGTGTTGGTAAAACCGCTGTTGTAGAAGGCTTGGCACAAGCTATTGTTAATGGTGATGTACCAGCGGCTATTAAGAATAAAGAAATCATCTCCATTGATATTTCTGGTTTGGAAGCGGGCACTCAATACCGTGGGTCCTTTGAAGAAAATATCCAAAACCTCATCAAGGAAGTTAAAGCAGCTGGCAACATCATTCTCTTCTTTGATGAAATTCACCAAATTTTAGGGGCTGGTTCCACAGGTGATGGACAAGGGTCCAAGGGCTTGGCTGATATTTTGAAACCAGCTTTGTCTCGTGGCGAATTGACCGTTATCGGTGCTACGACCCAAGATGAATATCGGAATACTATCATGAAGAATGCAGCCTTGGCTCGTCGTTTTAACGAAGTTAAGGTCAATGCTCCATCTGCAGAAGATACATTCAAAATCCTCATGGGTATCCGTCCACTCTACGAAGCTCACCACAACATCGAATTGCCAGATGCTGTTTTGAAAGCAGCCGTAGATTACTCTGTACAATACATCCCTCAACGGTCCTTGCCTGATAAAGCCATCGACCTTATCGATGTAACTGCTGCTCACTTGGCATCTCAACATCCTGTAACCGACATTAAGACCTTGGAAGCAGAAATCAAGGAAGCCAAGGATAAACAAGAAGAATATGCCCAAAAAGAAGATTACGAATCCGCTATCAATGAAAAGATGCGCATTCAAAAACTGCAAGAAGAAATTGATAAGCATACTGACAACCAAAAGGTTGTGGCTACTGTCAATGATGTAGCAGAAGCGGTAGAGCGGATGACCGGCATTCCTGTTTCCCAAATGGGCGCATCTGATATCGAACGCTTGAAAGATATGAAGTCCCGTTTGGAAGCTCATGTTATCGGTCAGGATAAGGCTGTAGAAGCTGTATCCCGAGCTATCCGCCGTAATCGTGCTGGTTTCGATGAAGGTAATCGCCCAATCGGTAGCTTCCTCTTTGTAGGCCCTACTGGTGTTGGTAAAACCGAATTGGCTAAACAATTGGCCTTCGATATGTTCGGCAATAAGGATGCTATTATCCGCCTAGATATGTCCGAATACAGCGACCGCACCGCCGTTTCTAAATTGATTGGTGCTACCGCAGGTTATGTAGGCTACGAAGATAACTCTAACACCTTGACTGAACGGGTTCGCCGTAATCCTTATTCCATCGTTCTCTTCGATGAAATTGAAAAAGCTGATCCTCAAGTTATCACTCTCCTCTTACAAGTATTGGATGATGGTCATTTGACAGATGGTCAAGGCAACACTGTAAACTTCAAGAACACCGTTATCATCGCTACCTCCAACGCAGGCTTTGGTTATGGGGATAACACAGATGATGAAAACCAAGTTGAAATTATGGATCGGATTGCTCCATACTTCCGTCCTGAATTCCTTAACCGTTTCAATGGGGTTATCGAATTCAACCACTTGACTCAGGATGACTTGAAGAAGATTGTAGATCTTATGTTAGACCAAGTGAATAAGACGTTAGCTAGAAAGAACATCACCTTGAAAGTGACCGATGCAGCTAAGGAAATTTTGATGGAACAAGGCTATGACAGAGCGATGGGTGCCCGTCCATTACGTCGAGTTATTGAAACTGAAATTCGCGATAATGTAACCGACTTCTACTTGGATCACATCGATACTAAACGCCTCTTAGCTGATGTCAAAGATGGTCACATTGTGATTTCTGAAGACAAAGAAGAAGAAACTGCTAAAAAGGAAACCAAGGCATCTGATGGAGCAGAAAAAAAGGATCAAAAGTAAGATTTAATCTCTAGTCTGCGAGTCATAAAATAAAGCTAAATCCATAAGGAAAGGCTCATATAATAAGATTATTAAATAGAAGGACCTCCTCCTAGTCATACTAGGGGGAGGTCCTTTTGTTTTGGCATAATCTTTATTAAAACATATCGGTGGAAGTAAGGTCTGTACATAGGAAATACGATACTAATGAATTTTGTATACATTAGCCCCTTTCTTGTTAAAAAAATTCTATAGAGTTATAATGAGTCAACAAAATAAATTCTATAGAATATTAAACAATCATGAAAGAGAAGACGGACGAATTGTTTATCAGTCCTGCTTTTTATCAACTATGGGGGAAGAACGATGGCGTACAGAGTAGATTTAAATTGTGATTTGGGGGAGAGTTTTGGGAATTATCACCTAGGTCTAGACAGTGAGGTATTGAATTATGTGACTTCTGCGAATGTAGCCTGTGGCTGGCATGCTGGGGATCCTCTCATCATGGATGAAACTGTAGCCCTCTGTAAGGATAAGGGAGTGGCTCTAGGGGCTCATCCTGGTTATCCGGACCTCATGGGCTTTGGCCGTCGAGCGATGAAGATTAGTCCTGCTGAGGCCAAAGCTTATATGCTGTACCAGGTAGGGGCACTCGATGCCTTTGCGAAGCTTCACGGCATGAAGTTACAACATGTGAAACTACATGGAGCTTTCTATAACATGGCCTCTGTCGATCCTGAATTAGCGAGTGCAGTTCTCGATGGTTTAGAGGCCTTTGGAGAAGGCATCAGAGCTATGGTTTTATCTGGATCTTATATAGCACAAGAAGCACAAAGACGTGGGATACCTCTTATCCAAGAGGTCTTTGCTGATCGAGGCTATACTGATCATGGGACCTTAGTGCCGCGGAATGAGAAGGGCGCTTTTATTAAAGAACCAGAAGAAGCCTTAGAGCGAGTGCTTCGTATGATTACAGAAGGACGTGTTATTAGCAACACAGGTCATAGTATCCCTATTCAAGCAGACTCTATCTGCTTACATGGTGATAATCCAGAGGCCCTAGCCTTTGCAAAAACTATTCGAGAGGGCTTAGAAGCTGAAGGCATCCAAGTCTTACATTTTCAAAGCCAATGATACCATGTTAACCTATCGGCTAGGTCGATAGGCTGTCTATAAATTGGAGGAAGTCTTATGAAACCTATTATAAATAATAAAGCATCTTTATCAGTTTTATTAGGAGCGGCTTTTTTGATGGCCACCTCATCCATTGGCCCTGGATTTATGCTACAAACAGCGGCATTTACTGGCCAACTTAAGGCGGACTTTGCCTTTGCTATTATCGTTTCCTTGATTTTCTCCATAGTAGCTCAACTCAATGTATGGACAATTATTGCTGTCACTAAGAAACGGGGGCAAGATATTGCTAACCAGGTCTTGCCTGGTTTGGGCTATGGGGTTGCCTTCCTTATCGCTCTTGGAGGGTTAGCCTTCAATATAGGTAATATTGGTGGTGCCGCTATGGGACTGAATATTATTTTTGGTATTGATACAACAATGGGAGCAGCTATCAGTGGTATCATAGGAATCCTGCTATTTGCCTTTAAAAAAATGGGGGGTGTCTTGGATACAACAGCTAAACTTTTAGGTATGGTTATGCTGGTCCTCATTGCTTACGTAGCTTGTGTGACAAATCCTCCTGTAGGGGAAGCAGTAACTCACGTGTTCATACCAGATCAAATTCCTTGGTTAGCTACGGTTACCCTCATTGGAGGAACCGTCGGAGGTTATATTACTTTTTCTGGCGGCCATCGTTTGATTGATGCGGGTGTTACTGGTGTAGACCATTTGAAGGACGTTCGTCGTGCTGCCTTCATGGGCTTATCAGTAGATGCATTAGTGCGGATTCTCCTCTTTTTGGCGGTTTTAGGCGTTGTATCTATGGGGTTTACTTTAGATTCTAAAAACCCAGCTGGGTCTGCCTTTTTATTGGGGGCTGGTCAAGTGGGCCACCTTATCTTTGGTCTTGTATTCTTCTGTGCTGCATTGACCTCTGTAGTGGGAGCAGCTTATACATCTGTATCATTTCTAAAAACCCTCTTTAAGGTGGTTGAGAAGCATGAAAAATTGACCATTATGGCCTTTATTTTCATCTCCACTTGTATCCTTATTGGACTGGGGAAACCAGCGGCTCTTCTCATTGTAGCGGGCTCCCTCAATGGGCTAATCCTACCAATCACCCTGGCTGTTATGTTGGTGGCGACCCATAAGAAGGAGATTGTAGGAACTTATAAGCATAATCGTCTGCTCTATTGGGCAGGTTGGATTGTAGTTCTTGTTACTGCTTATATGGGGATTACCTCCTTACAAGGTATTGCTAAATTACTAGGTTAATTTGATCGTTGTGAAAGTACCATTATTTTCGTTTGAAGGTAATGGTTCTTTCTTGTTATAAGAGGAGGTACCTATGAAACCTACAATTTCACCTGTAGGAGATTGCGCTATCTCTATTGACTTTGGTCAGGTGATTGATCCAAAAATTAATCGATATATTCGACAAACTATAGAGCGAATTAAAGAGCTTCAGCTCGAAGGAATTATTGAACTAGTTCCTACTTACTGTGCGTTACTTGTAGAATATGATGCAATGCTATATTCTTATGCTGAAATTTGTAAAATTATGGAGCCTACATTAGAAGGAGGTATGACTGATGCGACAAATGAACTGGTCACAGTTGTTGAAGTACCCACCGTATATGGTGGAGCATTTGGTCCCGACCTTAGTTTTGTAGCATCCCACAATCACTTAAGTGAAGATGAAGTCATATCTATACATAGTGGTACAGACTATTTAGTTTATATGTTAGGCTTTATTCCTGGCTTTACCTATTTAGGTGGCATGGACCCACGTATAGCGACGCCTCGCTTATCTTCTCCAAGGACATTGATTCCAGCCGGCTCTGTAGGCATTGCCGGGGAACAAACTGGCACATATCCATCTGACTCTCCAGGGGGCTGGCAAATCATTGGTCGTACACCAGTGACCATGTATGATATGTCAAAGGCACAAGCCGCATTATTAAATGCAGGTGACTATGTGCGTTATGTACCTATTGATGAAAGTGAATTCCATCGCATCAAAGCGTTAGGTGCTGATTATGTTCCTGTTGTACATGAAGTAAAGGTAGGTGATTTACGTGGCGTTAAATGAGTTTGAAAATGCTGTCATCCACGTAGATACACCTGGTATGTATACGACTATACAAGATATAGGCCGCACGGGGTATCAACAATATGGTATGCCTGTTGCGGGGCCTATGGATAGTGAAAGTTATCTCTTAGGTCAAGCTCTCGTAGGAAATGTGAAACCAGTAGGGGCTTTAGAATGTACCTTGTTGCCACCAACAGTAACAGTGAAAGGTACATGCATTGTTGCTTTTACCGGGGCTAATATGGAACCAACTATTAATGGTGTACGAGTGCCTCGCTATATTCCGATTCTATGTCATGAAGGTGATGTTATATCTGGCGGATTTAGCCAATGTGGTGTGCGCATGTATATTGCATTCTCTGGCGGTATCGATGTGCCTGAAATTAATGGTAGCGTATCCACTCATACAAAGGCAAAAATTGGTGGTCTTGAGGGCAGACCATTACAAGCTGGTGATGAGATTGGTATTAAATCTTTCACTAGAGAAAATGTACATGTATGTGACTATTACGGTGAAGGTCATAACTTGTTCAATACGGCGCTATACAACCGTGGGGGTCGTGAATGTCATGAACCATTACGCGTTGTACTAGGTGATCAAGCAAAACATTTCACAGAGAATGGCATCAGGACGTTTAGTGATAATATCTACACACTAAGCGTAGACTGCGATCGTATGGGCTTCCGTTTAGATGGCCCTAGCATAGAACATGTAGATAGTGCAGATATTATTTCTGATGGTGCCGTATTTGGCTCCATTCAAGTGCCGTCTAATGGTCACCCTATTGTCCTTATGGCGGATCGACAAACGACAGGTGGCTATACAAAAATTGGTACTATCATTACTGCCGATTTACCTCGGCTTAGCCAACTGCCAGTAGGAGATGGGATTAACTTTAATCTTGTATCCATTGAGGAAGCTCAAGATATATATAGGGCATATATGGATCGTTTGCATAAGCGTATTAAATTAGCACATGAACAAAGTGCTTATGTGTTTAATGTAAGGTAGAATATTTAAAAGTTTATATAAATTTAATGAAGTGAACACCTCTACAATGGAGATGTACAGTTTGAGCTGTACTATCCAGTTGTAGAGGTGTTTTTCTGTACCTGCAATAATATAAATAGGATTTAAAATTTTAATTATGAGTTTATTTATTTTAGAACTATATTTATGGTGTAAAAATGACACATATATGATAAAACCTTGATATAAGTTATAAATAAATCCGCATAATTGCAGTATTTGCATAGGTTATTATTTTTATGAAAACTTAATGGAAGTGCTTGCAAATATATCGAAAATTTTGATATACTAATGATATCGAAAAAATTAAATGTCAATTGTGACTGATAATTATAGTAAATATATAGAGAGATTATAAGAAGGTTTATAGGAGATAGGAGAAAACAATGAACAAGATTTTTAAAGTGGTTTGGAACAAATCCAAAAATTGCTACGTAGTAGTATCTGAATTTGCTAAGAACAATAGTGGTAAAAAGAAAGTTGTAGTAGCTGCTGTATTTGCAGCATTGGCTATGACTAATGCTAATGTGGCATTAGCGACAAATGATGTACCTAGTGGTAGCAGTGCGACTGCAGTTGCATTTGGTAGTGGTGCTAGTGTTACAGGTGCTAATGCAGTTGGTTTAGGTGCAAATGTAAAAGCTTCTCTTAGTGATGTTGTTGCAATTGGTACTGCTGCAAAAGTAGAGACTGCTGGTGGTGGGGTTGCTATTGGTCAAAATGCTTCTTCAAAAGGTCTATATGCTAATACACCAAGTGTTGCTGTAGGTAAAGATTCAATTGCAAATGGTGGTACTGCGGTTGCTATTGGTACTAATGCGACAGTAAACAAAGTTGGTACTTCATTTTCACAAGGTATTGCCATTGGTGGTGGTGCATTACCTGATCAAGGGGCTACCGTTATAGGAGACCAAAGTATTGCTATTGGTGGTAATACTAAAGCAATTGGCCACTCTTCTATTGTTATTGGCGGTGACGATGCTGATAGAATGACGAATACTAAAGCAGTTTATACTGATATTACAACAGGGAAACCTGCTGTCGCTAGTGTTTCTGCTGCGGTTAAAGCTTTAACAGGGTATGAAATTAAGTGG
>FLSB01325585.1_pt1 | contig 10030 bp, 6 predicted proteins | sample 1550551 | NCBI WGS metagenome assembly FLSB01 (sample SAMEA4031774, study PRJEB14383) | metagenome | biome: human; feature: oral; material: saliva | place: Philippines | collected 2014 | reverse complement strand
GCAGCTGTAGCTGGTTTCGCAGCTATGAAAGCTATGTCTACACGCAATGACGAACCAACAAAAGCATCTCGTCCATTTGACCGCGATCGCGATGGTTTCGTAATGGGTGAAGGTTCTGGTATCGTTGTTCTTGAAGAATTAGAACACGCAAAAGCTCGTGGTGCTCATATCTACGCTGAAGTTGTAGGTTATGGTACTAATGGCGATGCTTACCATATTACTGCACCAGCTCCAGGTGGTGTACAAGCTCGTAAATGTATGGAATTGGCAATTAAAGATGCAGGTATCGATCCTAAAGACGTTAACTACATCAATGCTCATGGTACATCTACTGGCCTTAATGACAAAAATGAAACATTGGCTATTAAAGAATTGTTCGGCGATCATGCTAAAAACATCGCTGTTAACTCTACTAAATCCATGACAGGTCACTTGTTAGGTGCTGCTGGTGCTATTGAAACTATCGTTATGGCGATGGCTATCGAAACTGGTAAAGTTCATCCTACAATCAACTGTGACAATCCTGATGAAGGTTTGGATCTTGACTATGTTCGCGAAGGTGCACGTGACCTTCAAGTTAAATGTGCTCTTTCCAACTCTTTCGGTTTTGGTGGTCATAACGGTACACTTTGCGTACGCCGTTATGAAGGCTAATGGTAGCTGTTGAAGCGCATAAGAGTAAGATGACACAAGCTCGTGAAGAATCTCTTCATGGGCTTGTTGCTCGTTTAGACATACCTGTGTCAGATATATCCATTTTAGATTGTGCTTTTACACATACATCTTATGCGAATGAACATAAATCAAAGCATATTAATCACAATCAGCGATTAGAGTTTTTAGGCGATGCTGTTTTGGATCTTATTATTGGGGAATACCTATTTAAGACATATCCAGACATGGCCGAAGGTAATTTGACGAAAATTAAGGCCGCTACAGTGTGTGAGGATTCTTTAGCATCTGTAAGTCGTTCTTTGCAATTGGGGCAATATTTATTGCTCGGTCATGGTGAAAGTGCTTCTGGTGGTAATAATCGTAATTCTATTTTAGCGGATACCTTTGAGTCTCTCATTGGTGCTATCTATATTTCTACAGATTACCAAACGGCAATGAACTTCGTTTTAAAACATCTCATTACTTATATCAAGCAAGCTTTAGAAGGTAAACGGGGCAAGGATTATAAAACCTTGTTACAAGAATATGTGCAACGGGATGGTGATAAACATATCGTCTATCGTTTGCTCAGTGAAAGTGGTCCCGACCATGCTAAGACCTTCCATATGGTGGTCGAAATCAATGGTGTTACTTACGAGGCCGGCTCTGGTAAAAGTAAAAAAATTGCAGAACAACATGCGGCTCAATTAACGTTAGAAAAGTTAATGGCCAAATAGAAAAGCGCCTAATGGCGCTTTTTTCTGTATAATAGTATATGGAATAGTAAATATATTTATCTTATAATCGTTGTATCGAAAGCCTTATATCTTAATATATTAATTACATATCATAAGGATTAAATACATGGATATTAATATATTAATATAAAAGGTTTTGGCTGAGTTTATTTTATATAAGAAAGGAGAGTGACTATGAAACCATTTGGTATGATACCTTTTTTTATACCTCATGTAGGGTGTCCTTATGTATGTACATTTTGTAATCAGTCCCGTATTACAGGCCAATCTAGTATTAGTCACCTAACACCGGATTATATAAAAAAAACGATTACAGATTATGTGGGTAAAAAACGAAATGATAAGTTTTGGGAGGTCGCCTTTTATGGAGGCTCTTTTACAGCCATTCATCGCGATTTGCAACATACCTTATTAGCGCCAGCTTATGAGATGTTACAACAGGACATAATCGATGGTATACGTTGCTCTACACGGCCTGATGCTGTTGGGGATGAGGCTATCTCATTGTTACAATCCTATGGCGTAAAAACAGTAGAGCTTGGCGTACAGTCTATGAATGATGGTATTTTAGTCGATGCTAAGCGCGGTCACACAGCACAAGAGGTAGTAGATGCTGTTGCACGATTAAAGCGACGTGAAATAACTGTAGGTGTTCAGCTTTTACCAGGATTAAAAGGTGAAACTTGGGAAACCATTCTAGAAACCGCTATTGATGTAGTTAAATTAAAACCAGATTTTGTAAGAATCTATCCTGTTCTTGTTATAGAAAATACGGAACTAGCAGATCAATATAGATCTGGTGAATATAAGCCGTTAAGTACTGAGCAAGCTATTACATATTGTGCATTCTTAAAAGAATGGTTTGAAGAACATAACATTGAAGTTATACGCACTGGATTACAAAGTAGTGAAGAGCTCGACTCGGGTAATAGCTTGATAGCCGGTCCCTATGAGCCAGCCATGGGTGAACTTGTCATAAATGAACAGTATAAGCAGTGCATTGAGATGTGTATTGATGAACACTTTTCTTCAGAACGCTGTTTAGAGAATCAGTATACATATCTTGTTTCACCATCAGTTAATCACTATAGCCATAAGGTTGAATGTAGAACTCATACGAATAATACGAACAAGTTGGCAAAACATAAGATACTGATTTCTTATCCTAGAAACCTCACATCAAAGGTTCGAGGTCTTAAAAATCGCAATATTTTATATTTCCAAGAAATATATCCTCAATTTAGCATAGATTGGTGTGAAGATAGTACGAGAAATACTGTTCGTTGCTGTATTGATGGCCTACAATATGTGTTATAATAAAAGATATGATTATTCGGGGTTGTTAGTAGAAAGGAGGCAGTCATGCAATTACTTCGGTTAGAATTAAAGGGCTTTAAATCGTTTGCAGACAAAACGGTTGTAAAATTCTCGCCAGGAATGACTGCCGTTATTGGGCCTAACGGAAGTGGTAAAAGTAATATTACGGATGCTATGAAATGGGTTTTAGGGGAATCCAATGTTCGTAATTTACGTGGTCAAAAAGCAGAGGATATCATTTTCTCTGGTACGGAAAAGCGCAAGCCAATGAGTGCTGCGGAGGTTACTCTTGTATTCGACAATAGTGATCATCAGCTAGATGTAGATATGGCTGAGGTAGCCATTACACGTCGTATATATCGTACTGGTGAAAGTGAATTCCTCATCAATAAGCGCTCTTGTCGTTTAAAGGACATTCATCTTTTACTAGCTGACACAGGTCTTGGTAAAGACTCGATGGCCATTATCGGTCAGAACCGAATTGATGCCATCTTGAATTCTAAGCCTGAAGAACGTCGTCTTATCTTTGAAGATGTAGCAGGTATTTCTCGCTTTAAAATCAATAAAGAAGATGCATTGCGTCGTATTGCTAGCACAGAGCGCAACATGGAACGTGTACGCGACGTTATGGCTACTATTGAAGAACAACTTGGACCTTTGTCTGAAAAGGCTGAAAAGACTAAGAAATATATGACATTAAGTCGTACAAAGCGCGACTATGATGGGGCATTAGGCTATCATAATTACAAGACATCAGATCGTCTCTTAACGCGTTTTGAAAACGATAATATTGCTTTTAAGGATGAAGAGATTGAGCTTCAAACGGAGTTGTCCAAATTAGAAGCTCGCCGTCATACATTGCAATCATCTTCCACTAAAGAGCAAGAACAGCTTAAATTGTGGGAAGCTCAGTATACGGAAAAGCAACGTGATGAAGAGCGTTTAGCAGGTCATTTACGTCTTTTAGAAGAACAGTTAAAGACCGCTCACCGTGAGCTAGATGAAACATCTATGCGCATTAGCGAGCTCGAGGCTACGCAAAAGGGTGAAGAACAGCAATTACGCATTTTAAATCAATTGATTCAAGATGAAAGTGCTCAACTAGTAGAGAAAGAATCTAAACTAGCAGAGTTAGAAGCTAACTATAAAAAAGCTGTTGAAGATGTAAGTGCAGAACAAGCTAAATTCCAATCCTTACAATCCAATCGAGAAGCATTCGAGCAACGTCAATTAGAGGTTGTTAGCGCTATTGAAACAGCAAAGGCTAGCATTCGGAGCTTAGAGGCTCGTAAGGCTGAATCTGCAAAGCAATGTGATGTTTTAAAGGCTGAAATAGGTCAAGTAGATAGTGAACTACAAGCAGCCAGTTCTGACTATGAAGCATTAGGTCAGAAGTTTAATGCTATTTCTGCACAACGACAAGCCCTCGTTGATGGTGGTAAAGAAGCAGTTATACAAGCTCGTGAGGAACGCAAAGAGTTACAAAAACTTCGTACCCAAGAACAACGTGCAAAAGGCCGTTTAGAGCTCTTAGCGCAATGGGAAGAACAGCATGAAGGTTACTTAGAAGGAACTAAGAATATTCTTAATGGTAAGGGCGCTTGGCGTGAACAGATTACGGGCGCCGTTGGTGATCTCTTTACAGTTGAGGACAAATATACGACAGCTATTGAAACGGCATTAGGTGGTAGTGTTAACCACGTTGTGACTACTACAGCTCGTGCTGCTGCAGAAGGCGTTAATTATTTGAAATCTATCCAAGGTGGTCGCGTAACCTTCTTACCGATGGATTCTGTAAAAGGGAAACCTTATGATACGCCTGCTTTACATGAAAGTTGTGTCATAGGCACGGCTGTTGATTGTATTTCCTTTGATAATACATACGCTCATATTTTCCAATATCTATTAGGTCGTACGTTAGTAGTATCCTCTATGGATGATGCTATTGGATTACAGAAGAAATATAACCAACAATTGCGCATTGTTACCCTTACAGGGGAACAATTCCAACCCGGTGGTTCTTTAACGGGTGGTGCTACAAAGCGTAAGCGTGCCTCCGTATTGAGCCGTAAGGAAGAGGCTGCTAGTCTTGAACAAGAGCTTGTACAAATTGAAGAACAAATCCGCTCTTTAACAGCTAGCTTAGAAACTTTAGAAAAACGGGTTGAAGAGGCTGAAAAAGAACGAGCTACCCTTGATGAAAACTACCAACATACTAATTTACTCTATGTGGCTAGTGAAACAAAGGTACAAAATATACAAAATCAAATGGACCGTAAGAAACGTGTTCTTTCTGAAGAAGAGCAACGTTTAGTTCAAATTGATATTGATTTAGCCACTACAACAGCTAACTTAAAAGACCAAGAAACAGCATTGGCTTCCTTACAAGAAAATCATGGTGTAGAGGGCAATCAAGGGGCCTTGATGGAGCGTTTAACTGTATTGCAAAAGATACAGCAAGAGGCGTATGAAGCTTTCACTGAAGCTCGCCTTACTTGTGATACATTACGACAAACCATTAAGGAACGTGAAACTCAACGGGAACAACGCAATCAATCTATTGCTAGCATTGTAGATCGTCTAACGCCGTTGCGTAATTTGCTAATCAGCACTACACAGCGCTGTGAAGAGGAATTACCGAAGGCTAAAGCATTAGCAGAACAGGAGTTAGCTGCGGCTACAGCAGAGGTTGAACGTTTACGTACTCTTCGTGACGAAGCTTATGATAAGACATCTACAGGTCGTGAGGAATTAGAAGCTATCCTCAGTGAGCAAGACCGTTTGAACCAACGCTATAAAGTGGTGCAAGGGCGACTCGTTGATATGGAAGGTAAAATTACCCGTCATCGCATGGATTGCGAACGCTTTGTAGAGGAGTTACAAGAGTTGGGCTTCACATTGGAAGATGCACAAGCCCTTCGCATTGAAGGATCCGTTAGTGATTGGAAGGATGAACAAGCACGTTTGATGGCTGAAATTGCTGAGCTTGGTCCAGTCAATCCAAACGCCGTTGAGGAATATGAAGAAACCAAAGAACGCTATGATTTCTTAACTACACAATTGGCGGATTTAGATACGGCGAAGGAGCAATTGCAAGCGGTTATTGCTGAAATGGATAAGGCTATGAGTACACAGCTATACGATGTATTAGATGTGGTAGGACGCAGATTCCAAGAGGTATTTAGCCAACTGTTTGGCGGTGGTACGGCCCAAATCGTATTGACTGATCCAGATAATATTTTAACTGGTGGTATCGACTTCTATATTCAGCCACCAGGGAAGAAACGTCAACAATTGACCTTATTGTCCGGTGGTGAACGGGCCTTAACAGTTATTGCTTTATTATTCTCGTTCCTCGACTATCGTCCAGCTCCATTCTGTGTGCTTGACGAAGTTGACGCAGCCCTTGATGAAGCCAATGTAGAAAGATTTAGTTCTTACTTAAATCGAGTAAATAAAGAAACACAATTTATCGTAGTATCACACCGTAAAAAAACGATGGAAGCTGCCGAAGTATTACAAGGGGTAACCATGGTTGAACGAGGTGTGTCGCGATTATTAACAGTAGCATTTGAAGATGTGAAGGAGGATCTTGCATAATGGCATTCGGATTCTTTGATAAAATTAAAGACGGCTTAGAGAAAACTCGTAAGTCTTTTGTAAAAAACGTAGAAAGTATCGTTATCGGTTATGCACAAATTGATGATGATTTCTTAGATGATCTAGAAGCAGTTATGCTTACTAGTGACCTTGGTCCTAAAACGACAGAATATTTGATGAAAGAAATTCGTCGTGGTGTAACAGAAGGTATTATCAACAATACTGGTGATGTAATGCCATTCATGGAAGACCGCATTACAGAAATGCTCGTTGACCAAGAAGATGAAATTACACTTCACCATCCAGAGGTTATCCTTGTTGTGGGGGTAAACGGTGTTGGTAAAACTACGACTATCGCTAAATTGGCTAATTACTACACTAAAGAAGGTAAAAAGGTTATTATCGCTGCAGGCGATACATTCCGTGCCGCTGCAGCTGACCAATTATCTATTTGGGCCGATCGCGTAGGTGTGCCTATTGTTAAACATAAAGAGGGCGCTGATCCTGCAGCTGTTGTATACGATGCAATGGAAGCGGCAAAAGCTCGTAATGCAGACCTCGTTATCGTCGATACAGCAGGTCGTCTACACACTAAAGTTAATCTTATGGAAGAGCTTAAAAAGATGGGCCGCGTAGCGAATAACCATGTAGAAGGGGCTCCGCATCAAACATTGCTCGTTCTCGATGGTACAACAGGTCAAAATGCTGTAAGCCAAGCTAAATTATTTGGTCAAGCAGTGCCAGTAAACGGCATTGTGGTGACTAAACTTGATGGTACAGCAAAAGGTGGCGTAGTTATCTCTATTAAAGAGGAACTAGGCGTACCAGTGCGCTGGATTGGCGTTGGCGAAGGTATGGATGACTTGCGTCCATTTAATGCGAAAGAATTTGCTAATGCACTATTTAATAAAGGAATGATTCAAGGTGACAAATAAATATAACCGGGAATTCTTACTTGAATATGTAGAATCTGAAAATAAAAAAAATGAATGTAATGTTAGCCTAGAAAATATGGAAAAGATTGTTAGCTTAATCGAGTATTTTGGCATTGAATTATATCGTCCAATTACGCGATTGCTACTTTCAAACTGGGAAGAGATTACAGAACGTATTAATAACTATACTGAATCAGATTGGATGATGGCTGATGAAATTCAAAAGACTACGCCTACATTAGATCGTTTCTCCATTGCTATGCTCATCGAAGTCTTAGAAGGTGAAGATACGTTGAACCAAGCAGAAAATGCAGGTCGTCGTCTATCAGAGGAAGAGCTCAAAGCTATCCGTAAACATCAGGATGAACAGTAATGAAACATAATACATATAATTACGAAGGGGGCCAGCCATTTAAAGTGGAGGCGCCCTTTACGCCTACTGGGGACCAACCAACTGCCATACAATCTCTAACAGAAGGTATTGAGCGCGGTGAATGGGCTCAAGTCTTGCTCGGTGCTACTGGCACAGGTAAGACATTTACGATGGCAAAGGTTATCGAAGCGGTACAAAAACCGACCTTGATTATTGCACACAATAAAACATTGGCTGCTCAACTATGTAGTGAGTTTAAAAGTTTCTTCCCTAATAACGCGGTAGAATACTTTGTGTCTTACTATGATTTCTATCAACCAGAAGCATATATTCCTTCAAGTGATACGTACATCGAGAAGGATGCGTCTATCAATGATGAAATCGATAAATTACGACATAGTGCCACTATGAGTCTTTTCGAGCGTCGCGACGTAATCATCGTTGCCTCTGTTAGTTGTATTTACGGCTTAGGTGACCCTGAGGATTATTCTGAACTCGTATTGTCCTTACGCTTAGGTCAGACGAAATCTCGCGATGAAATTCTGTCTAAACTCGTAGATATTCAATATACGAGAAATGATATGAACTTTATTCGCGGTACCTTCCGTGTACAAGGGGATACCATTGAGATTTTCCCTGCTGCCTATAGTGAAAGAGCCATTCGGGTTGAACTCTTCGGCGATGAAATCGATCGCCTCGTTGAGGTAGATGCTTTGACAGGTGAAGTGATTGCTGAACGTAAACACGTTGCTGTGTACCCAGCATCTCACTATGTAACAACGAAAGATAAGATGCGTATTGCTGTAGAGCGTATTGAAGCCGAATTAGATGAACAGTTAGCTAAGTTAAAAGCTGCTGACCGTTTACTTGAGGCGCAACGTCTTGAACAACGTACGCGTTACGATATAGAAATGATGCAAGAAATGGGCTATTGCTCGGGCATCGAAAACTATTCTCGCCATATGTCTGAACGTAAGGCTGGGGAAGCTCCATATACATTGATAGACTATTTCCCAGATGATTTCCTCATCATGGTTGATGAGTCTCATGTAACTATTCCGCAAATTCGTGCCATGTATAATGGTGACCGTGCTCGTAAGGAATCCCTTATCGAATATGGGTTCCGTTTACCATCTGCACTCGATAATAGACCGCTTAAATTCGATGAATTCGTAGAACGTATCAATCAAATCGTCTATGTATCAGCCACACCTGGTCCATATGAAATGGAAGTGGAAACGAATATTGCAGAACAAATTATTCGTCCTACAGGATTATTAGATCCATCCATTGAAATTCGTCCTATTAAGGGTCAAATGGATGACTTACTAGGGGAAATTCATAAGCGTGCAGCTAAGAATGAACGCGTTCTCGTTACGACATTGACGAAGAAGATGGCTGAGGACTTAACAGAGTTCTTGAAGGAAATGGGCGTCCGCGTTCGTTACCTTCATTCAGATATCGTTACAATCGAGCGTGCTGAAATCATCCGTGATTTACGGGCTGGTGTATTCGATGTACTGGTCGGTATTAACTTGCTCCGTGAAGGCCTAGATATGCCAGAGGTTTCCTTGGTGGCTATCTTAGATGCGGATAAGGAAGGTTTCTTACGTTCTGATACAGCTATGATTCAAACAATCGGTCGCGCCGCTCGTAATGTGAACGGTCACGTTATTATGTACGCTGACCGTGTAACAGGTTCTATGCAACGAGCTATCGATGAAACAGATCGCCGTCGTGCTGTGCAAGAGGCTTACAATATTGAACATAATATTACGCCTAAGTCTGTCTCTAAAGATGTAAAAGAACTTATTGAGTTGACGAAAATTGAAGAAGATATGGTTACTGATGGGAAGGACTTTTCACCGAAGAAGGGGAAAAAGAAATCCTCTACAACGGGTATGGACCATGGACACGAACCATATGCTCAAAAGGCATCTACTTCTAAGGTGGCAGATATAACGCCGGAAGAGTTATTCAATAAAATTGAAGACCTTGATCGTCAAATGAAGGCCGCTGCAAAGCAGCTTGAATTTGAAAAGGCCGCTAAGCTTCGCGACCAATTGGGGGAACTACGTCAACAATGGTCCGATATGCATAGTGCAGGTGAAAGCAAGTTGAAAAAGCCTACATCAAGTAAAGGGAGAAAACGGACCAGTACAAAGAGTAAATCTTAAGTAGGTGTAACATATATTCATATAGTAAAAATTTAACTACTTGAATGTAATTAGTGAATCTATAGAGATAAATTTACATATCTAGATAGATTGTAAGAAAACACATAGATTATATAGACTATATGTGCGATAATATACATATATTATTTCATGTTAGTAAAAATAGAGATGATGCCATTTGGTATCATCTCTTTAAATAGGGAACATAATGAAAGA
>FLSB01000871.1_pt2 | contig 10050 bp, 9 predicted proteins | sample 1550551 | NCBI WGS metagenome assembly FLSB01 (sample SAMEA4031774, study PRJEB14383) | metagenome | biome: human; feature: oral; material: saliva | place: Philippines | collected 2014 | reverse complement strand
GTACGGATAGAATGGGATTCCACCAAACCTTCTGCCGCCAACATACGATCCACTAGACTTTCCGCACCCATTTCCAGTGAGAAAATAGCTACCGTCTTGTCCAACTTAGTCCCAATATTCTGAGCAATATTCAAGGCAAAGGCTGTCTTACCAACCGCCGGACGAGCTGCTAAGATAATCAACTCCTCCTCATGAAGACCAGTCGTCATATGATCTAAATCACGATAGCCTGTCGCAATACCTGTAATATCAGTCGTTTGTTGAGAGCGAACCTCCAGATTTCCAAAGTTGACATTCAACACATCTCGAATGTTCTTAAATCCACTTCGATTAGCATTTTCACTGACATCAATCAGTCCTTTTTCTGCCTGAGCAATGATTTCATCAGCTGGTTGTGAAGCCTCGTAAGCTTGATTGACAGACTCTGTCAACTTGGCGATTAATCGCCGTAACATAGCCTTTTCTGCAACGATTTTAGCATAATACTCCGCATTAGCAGAAGTTGGCACAGAATTGACAATCTCAACCAGGTAAGACAAGCCACCAATATTCTGCAAATCGCCTTGATTATCAAGAATGGTACGAACCGTTGTTGCATCTATGGCATCGCCACGATCGGATAAATCGACCATAGCTTGGAAAATCAAACGATGGGCATACTTAAAAAAGTCTCGAGACTCAATATATTCTCGCACAAAAACAAGCTTACTCTCATCAATAAAGATAGCCCCCAAAACGGATTGTTCAGCTAAGATATCTTGAGGTTGTACTCGTAACTCTTCTACTTCTGCCATCAGATTTCCCTTCCTTTTACAATCTTGTCAAGAAGGTGTAAACTTATCCTTCTTTCACACGAAGATTGATTACACTTGTGATATCTTGATAGATTTTCACTGGCACATCAATCAAACCAACCGCTCGAATCGGAGCTTGTACTTGAATATAACGTTTATCAATCTTAATTCCAAATTGCTTTTGCAATTCTTCTGCAATTTTCTTATTGGTAATAGAGCCAAAGGTACGACCATCTGGACCAACTTTTTCAACAAATTCTACAACAGTTTCTTCAGCTTCAAGTTGGGCTTTAATTGCTTTTGCTTCTGCAATCATCTCAGCGTGAGCTTTTTCTTCAGATTTTTGTTTACCACGAAGTTCACCTACAGCTTGAGCAGTCGCTTCTTTGGCTAGATTCTTTTTGATAAGAAAGTTTTGCGCATACCCTGTTGGTACTTCCTTAATTTCGCCTTTTTTACCTTTTCCTTTAACATCTGCTAAAAAGATTACTTTCATTCTTCTTTCTCCTTTTCCTTTATTTCATTTAATACAATTTCTGTCAGTTTTTCACCTACTTCTGACAAGGTTAAATCTTTAATTTGAGCTGCTGCCAAATTAAAGTGGCCTCCACCGCCTAACTCTTCCATAATCCGTTGTACATTCAGTTTACTACGACTTCGAGCTGAGATAGAGATAAATCCTTGTGTATTTTTCGCAAGAACAAAACTCGCTTCAATACCTGACATAGCTAACATGGCATCTGCTGCCTTACTAATAACAACTGTATCATAGCATTTCGAGTCCGTAGCCTCTGCTAGCAATACATCGGAACCTAATTTACGCCCCTGTAAAATCAGTTCATTGACCTCACGATATTCTTCAAAATCTGTCGCAGCGATTTCTTGGATAGCAATACTATCACTTCCGCGCGTTCTGAGATAGCTAGCAACATCAAATGTCCGACTAGTCACTCGTGAAGTGAAATTTTTAGTATCCAGCATCATACCAGCCATCAAGACACTGGCTTGCATACGACTCAGACGATTTTTCTTAGAATTCTGGAACTGAATCAATTCCGTTACCAACTCACTGGCACTGCTTGCACCACTTTCGATATAAGTGATAACGGCATTATCGGGAAAATCCTGATCCCTTCTGTGGTGGTCAATGACGATGGTTTGGGTAAATAAATTATAAAATTCTTTCGATAAAGTTAAGGCAGTCTTTGAATGGTCTACAAGAATCAACAAAGAACGATTGGTCACCAAGCCCATCGCCTCCTTAACAGACAACAACTGCGTAACTCCTTCTTTTTCTAAGAATGAAACAGCTCGTTCAATATCTGGCGACATTTGTTCTTCATCATAAAGAGCATAACTATTTTCAGTCACATTGCTAGCAAACAACTGCATACCTACAGCAGAGCCAAGAGCATCCATATCTAGATTTTTATGACCAACTACAAAAACCTGATCTACACTTCTAATTTTATCTGAAATAGCTGTCATCATAGCGCGCGTACGAGTCCGTGTACGTTTGATTGAGGCAGCAGATCCACCACCAAAATAAACGGGATTTTTCGTTTCGTCATTCTCCTTGACAACCACCTGGTCTCCACCACGCACTTCAGCCAAGTTCAAGTTGAGTAAAGCAACTTTCCCTATTTCATCATGATTTCCATCACCATAAGAAAATCCCATACTTAAGGTCAATGGCAACTGTCTCTGTTTCGACTCTTCTCTGAAAGCATCAATAACAGAAAATTTATCATTCATCAAGCCCTCAAGCACCGTATAGTCCGTAAACAGATAAAAACGATCCATACTCACTCGACGGGAAAACATGGCATATTTACCAGCAAATTCTGAAACAAAATTGGCTACAAAACTATTGATATGACTGATATCAGACTCTGATGTTTCATCTTCTAAGTCATCGTAGTTGTCAACGGAAACTATCCCAATAACAGGCCGACTCGTTACTAACTCAACAGTCGCTTCATATTCACCAGACACATCAAAGAAGTAAAGAACCCCAGACACCTTGTCCATATGAACCGAATAACGGGTCTCACCCAAGGTAGCATAAGAACCTGGGTTCCCCACAGAAGCCTTGATAATTGTTTGAATTAATGCCACATCAATCTCGCTCACTTCATTAGTCAAAATCAATTCAGCATAAGGATTAAACCATTCAACGTCACCTGACGACAAGTCTAATTTAATGACTCCGACAGGCATCTGTTCTAACAAGGTTGTCAAACTATCTTCAGCTTGGTGGTTTACATACTGGATTTGTTCTACTTCACTCCTTGAGTAGTAGTCTCTTTGATGGATGAATAGTAAAATATATGAACCCAAAATAAGTAGCAAAAGAAATAGCGTTACCAGTGTATTCGTTACAAAAACAAGTTGCACAGATAGCACTCCGAACGCCACTATTCCTAATATTAAGGGGAAAATAGGACTTACATAAAATTTTTTCATTCCAAACCTCTTGGCACCTATTATACCATAATAACCACCAAAAAGCGACTTTTTAAAAGTGTAATCAGTAATTCTATCAATTATAAGAAAAAGGAGGTTTACAATTCAGTAAACCTTCCTTTACACATATTGAAATTAAGATTCTTTAACTTCTAACAAACCAATTTCACCATCCTCACGACGATAAATCACATTAGTTGTTTGATCTTCAACATCCACATAGATAAAGAAATCATGTCCCAACAAATCCATCTGTAGAATAGCTTCTTCCAAATCCATTGGTTTTAAATCAATTTGTTTTGAACGAACAACTCTAGACTGGATAACATTTGGATCTTCCACCAAAGCATCTGTAAATAATTGACTAGTTGCTACCTTATTTTTATTTTTACGCTCGATTTTTGTTTTATTTTTACGAATCTGACGTTCAATTTTATCGGTTACAAGGTCAATTGAACCATACATATCTTGAGACACATCTTCTGCACGAAGAGTAATTGATCCAAGCGGAATCGTCACCTCCACTTTAGCCGTTTTTTCACGATACACCTTCAAGTTAACTCGAGCATCTAACTCTTGTTCAGCTTGAAAATACTTTTCGATCTTTTCGAGTTTAGAAACTACATAATCACGAATTGCTTCTGTTACTTCTAGGTTTTCACCACGGATACTATATTTAATCATATGAGTACCTTCTTTCTAAACATTTTTGTTTTTCTGATTTCATTATAACGCTTTCATTTTATTTTTGCAAATTTTTTCCTCATCTTACAAGGGAAAAAGTTTTTACATCCTCAGCACCAGCTTCTTCCAGCAATTTCTTCACACGATTTATAGTTGTTCCTGTAGTATAAATATCATCTATAAGTAGGACTTTCTTAGGAATGCTGACTCCACTTTTAATAAAGAAAGGAAGTTCTGTCGTCAAGCGTTCTGAGCGACTTTTAGAAGAACTAGCTCTCTCTTCTCTTTTCTCTAATAAATCCAGATACTTGAAACCTGCTGCTTCAACTAAACCTTCAACCTGATTAAATCCTCTATCAAGCAATCTTTCAGGACTTAGGGGAATTACAACAAATTGATACTCTTTGTACTTTCTCAACTCCTCACTTAAAAATGAAGCGAAAACTTTTCTTAAAAGGAAGTCTCCATCAAACTTATACCGACTAAAAAAATCTTTCATAGCTTGATTGTAAGTAAAAATCGCTCTATGGGAGACCTCAATTCCCTCTTTACACCAAAATTGACAATCTTGACACTTTATTGACAAACCTGTTTTCATACAGTTTGAACAGTGCTCTTCTCCAATCCTCTCAAGAGTAGAATCACAGCCTGAGCAAAGATAAGAGTCATCATTCTTCAAAAACAAGAGACTACTAAAAGTTAAAACAGTCTTCATAGTCTGCCCACATAACAAACACTTCATAACCCTGCCTCCTTGTTCATCTGCTGAATTTCCTTAATCGCCTTCTTGATTGAATCATTTAATCCGTCATGAAAGAAAAGCAAATCTCCTGTCGGTCTATCCATGCTTCGTCCAACTCGTCCACCAATCTGAATCAAACTAGACTTGGTAAACAAACGATGATTGGCCTCTACTACAAAAACATCCACACAAGGGAAGGTAACTCCACGTTCCAATATCGTCGTACTGATAAGTATTGTCAGTTCTCCGTCTCGAAAAGCTTGTACTTGCTCCAATCGATCTTCTGTGACAGAAGACACAAAACCAATTTTCTCATTTGGAAATTGCTCCTGTAAGATTTCTTTTAGCTGCTCCCCTTTTTTAATTTCTGATGCAAAAATGAGCAACGGATAAGCTGTCTTTCTCTGTTTCTCAATATAAGACTTTAACTTTGGTGACAAACGATTCTTATCCAAACAGCGATTAAAATCCGATAACCAAACTGGCTTAGGAATAATCAATGGATTCCCATGAAATCGTCTAGGCAAGCTCAATCTTTTTAGTTCTCCTAAACGGACTTTCCTATTTAACTCATCGGTCGAAGTCGCTGTTAAAAAGATTCTCAGCCCATTCTCCTTTACACTATTCTTGACAGCATGGTAAAGCGTTGGATTGTCAACATAAGGAAATGCATCTACTTCATCCACTATCAGTAAATCAAATGCTTGATAAAACTTCAATAACTGATGGGTCGTCGCAACAACTAATGGGGTTCGGAAGTACGGTTCTGATTCTCCATGTAGGAGGGCTATCTCACAAGCAAAATCATCTTGCAAACGCTTATAAAGCTCCAAACAAACATCTATGCGAGGACTGGCCAAACACACTGCACCTCCCGCATTGATCACTTTAGCCACTACTTGATAAATCATTTCTGTCTTTCCAGCTCCTGTCACCGCATGAACTAAAGTTGGCTCTTGATTATCTACTGCTTGAATCAGTCCCTCTGATACCTTCTCTTGAAAAGGAGTTAATTGACCACGCCATTTAAGAACATCTTGCTTCGGAAAATCCTCCTGTGGAAAATAGTATAAAGCTTGATCACTCCGAACTCGCTTCATCAGCAAGCACTCCCGACAATAGTAAGCACCGATGGGCAAATACCATTCATCTAAAATAGCACTATCACAACGTTGACAGAAAAGTTTCCCCTTCTCCTTTCTCATTGCTGGAAGTTTCTCCGCCAACTGACGTTCCTCTTCTGTTAATTCATTCTCCGTAAACAAACGACCGAGATAATTTGGATTTACTTTCATACTTCTTTATTCGTAAAAACCTAGCGATTTAGATGATTTTTTAGTACAATTAAATCATGGAATTTAGAACAATTAAAGAGGACAGACAAGTCCAAGAAGAAATCAAAAAATCTCGCTTTATCTGTCATGCCAAGCGTGTTTATAGCGAAGAAGAGGCTCGTGACTTCATTACTGCCATCAAGAAAGAGCACTACAAAGCTACGCATAACTGCTCTGCCTTCATTATTGGGGAACGTAGTGAAATCAAACGTACAAGTGATGATGGTGAACCTAGTGGTACTGCTGGCGTTCCCATGCTTGGGGTGCTAGAAAATCACAATCTTACCAATGTCTGTGTGGTAGTGACGCGCTACTTTGGTGGTATTAAACTAGGCGCTGGAGGATTGATTCGTGCTTACGCAGGCAGTGTTGCCTTAGCTGTCAAAGAAATCGGCATCATTGAAATAAAGGAACAGGCTGGCATTGCTATTCAAATGTCTTATGCTCAGTACCAAGAGTATAGCAACTTTCTTAAGGAACATTATCTTATGGAACTTGATACAAACTTTACAGATCAAGTCGATACGATGATTTATGTTGATAAAGAAGAAAAAGAAAATATTAAAGCCGCATTGGTAGAGTTTTTTAATGGAAAAGTCACCTTAACTGACCAAGGTTTACGCGAAGTTGAAGTTCCTGTAAACTTAGTGTAAACAATGGATAATGCAGAGTTTCACTGACATTTTCACCGCTACTTTAATCAGCAACATAAAAAGATGCTTGCCAAGACCTACTAGAAAAGGAAGCAATTCAAAAAGAAAACGGATACCTTTCTTCTTTACACCTATTTACTATAATTAGCTTGTCACAATCACTTAAAAATTAGTAGATTGGACCTATGATATAAAAAAATCCTATCGCTTCGATAGGATTTCTATATTTTACAAATAGTATAGATAGCGTTATACTAGAAATATCTTATACAAAGAGGTATTCATATGTCTATTTATAACAACATTACTGAATTAATCGGTCAAACTCCGATTGTTAAACTCAACAATATTGTGCCAGAAGGTGCTGCAGATGTCTATGTAAAACTTGAAGCATTTAACCCTGGTTCTTCTGTAAAAGACCGTATTGCTCTTAGCATGATTGAAAAAGCTGAACAAGACGGTATTCTAAAACCAGGTGCTACCATTGTTGAAGCAACAAGTGGAAACACTGGTATTGGACTTTCATGGGTAGGGGCTGCTAAAGGGTATAAAGTTGTTATCGTTATGCCTGAAACCATGAGTGTAGAACGCCGTAAGATTATCCAAGCTTATGGTGCTGAACTCGTCCTCACTCCTGGTAGCGAAGGAATGAAGGGTGCTATTGCCAAGGCTCAAAAAATCGCTGCTGAACGTGATGGTTTCCTTCCTCTTCAATTCGACAATCCAGCTAATCCAGAAGTACACGAAAGAACAACAGGAGCTGAGATACTAGCTGCTTTCGGTAAAGATGGATTAGATGCCTTTGTTGCTGGAGTTGGTACCGGTGGAACAATTTCTGGTGTTTCTCATGCACTCAAAGCAGCAAATTCTAACATTCAAGTTTTTGCAGTAGAGGCAGATGAATCTGCTATTCTATCTGGTGAAAAACCTGGACCACACAAAATTCAAGGTATCTCAGCTGGATTTATTCCTGATACACTGGATACAAAGGCTTATGATGGTATCGTTCGTGTAACGTCAGACGATGCTCTAGCACTCGGCCGTGAAATTGGTGGAAAGGAAGGTTTCCTTGTAGGGATTTCTTCAGCTGCAGCTATCTACGGAGCCATCGAGATTGCCAAAAAATTAGGTACAGGTAAGAAAGTCCTTGCTCTAGCACCAGATAACGGCGAACGTTATTTGTCTACAGCACTCTATGAATTTGAAGTGTAGTCTCCTAAATACACTTAGCCCTTATTATAGGGCTTTTTATTTATACCTTAAAAGTAGGAACATCTCCCTATAAAGATCGATTGCATAGAAAAAGGAAGCAATTTGGCTTCCTTTTTATTATTAGTTATTCAAGGCTGCTGCCATTGTAGCTGCAACTTCAGCTTCAAAGTCATTTGCAGCTTTCTCAATACCTTCACCAACTTCAAAGCGAGCGAACTCAACTACTGAAGCGTTAACTGATTCAAGGTATGCTTCAACTGTCTTGCTGTCATCCATGATGTAAACTTGTGCAAGAAGTGTGTAAGCTTGGTCAACTTTAGTGTTATCAAGCATGAAGCGATCCATTTTACCTGGGATGATTTTGTCCCAGATTTTTTCTGGTTTACCTTCTGCAGCCAATTCAGCTTTGATGTCAGCTTCAGCTTGCGCAATTACTTCATCAGTCAATTGAGCTTTTGATCCATACTTCAAGTGTGGAAGAGCTGGTTTGTTAACCATTGCACGGCTTTCGTTGTCTTGGTCGATAACGTGGTTCAATTGTGCCAACTCATCTTTAACGAATTGCTCATCCAATTCTTTGTAAGAAAGAACTGTTGGTTTCATCGCTGCGATGTGCATTGACAATTGTTTAGCAAGTGCTTCGTCTCCACCTTCAACAACTGAAATAACACCGATACGTCCACCGTTATGTTGGTATGCTCCAAAGTGTTGTGCATCTGTTTTTTCAATCAATGCAAAGCGACGGAATGAGATTTTTTCTCCGATAGTTGCTGTTGCAGATACGTATGCAGCTTCAAGAGTTTCACCTGAAGGCATTGTCAAAGCAAGTGCTTCTTCATTATTAGCAGGTTTTCCTTCAGCAATAACTTTAGCTGTAGTATTTACCAATTCAACGAATTGAGCATTTTTCGCAACGAAGTCAGTTTCAGCGTTTACTTCAATAACTGCTGCAACATTACCGTTAACGTAAACACCAGTCAAACCTTCTGCAGCAACACGGTCAGCCTTCTTAGCTGCCTTAGCCATACCTTTTTCACGAAGCAATTCAATCGCTTTTTCGATGTCACCGTCTGTTTCTACAAGCGCTTTTTTAGCGTCCATAACACCGGCACCAGATTTTTCACGCAACTCTTTTACAAGTTTAGCTGTAATTTCTGCCATTTTGATTCTCCTATATTTTTTAAAAATAGGAGAGCCGGGCTAAGCCCCGCCCTCCTAGGTAATTACTATTTATATGAATTAAGCGTTGTCGCCTTCTACAACTTCAACGATTTCTTCGATTGAATCTGCTTGAGCTTCTGAAGCTACAAATTCTGCTTCAACTGCTGCTGCATCTTCACCTTGACGTCCTTCGATGATAGCGTCAGCCAATTTAGCTGTGATCAATTTAACAGCGCGGATAGCATCATCGTTAGCTGGGATGATTACATCGATATCATCTGGATCAGTGTTTGTGTCAACCATCGCTACAACTGGGATTCCCAATTTCTTAGCTTCTTTAACAGCGATTTGCTCTTTATGTGGGTCAACTACATACATCACATCTGGAATACGAGGCATATCTTCGATACCACCCAAGAATTTTTCAAGACGTGCACGTTGTTTGTTAAGAAGTGCAACTTCTTTTTTAGGAAGAACTTCGAAAGTTCCATCTTCTTCCATACGTTTGATTTCTTTCAAACGAGCGATACGTTTTTGGATTGTTCCCCAGTTTGTAAGAGTTCCACCCAACCAACGGTGGTTGATGAAGTATTGACCTGAACGTACTGCTTCTTCAGCAACTGCATCAGCTGCTTGTTTCTTAGTACCAACGAACAATACAACTGCATCGTTAGCTGCTGCATCACGCATGAAGTCGTATGCTTGGTCAGCGTATTTTACAGTTTGTTGCAAGTCGATAACGTGGATTCCGTTACGCTCTGTAAAGATGTATTTAGCCATCTTAGGGTTCCAGCGACGAGTTTGGTGACCAAAGTGTACACCAGCCTCAAGAAGTTGTTTCATTGAAATTACTGCCATGAGTATTTCTCCTTTTTGTTTTTTTCCTCTTCTTGACTTCAACTCGCAAAACGACCCAAGGGCAACTGTCTCACAATTCATCAAGAATGAGTATTATCGTTCACACGACAAGTTTCATTTTACCATACTTTTTCAATATTTTCAAG
>FLSB01331802.1_pt1 | contig 10059 bp, 5 predicted proteins | sample 1550551 | NCBI WGS metagenome assembly FLSB01 (sample SAMEA4031774, study PRJEB14383) | metagenome | biome: human; feature: oral; material: saliva | place: Philippines | collected 2014 | reverse complement strand
TAGTGTCCTTGGTCGATAATCTCGCGGAAGAGACCATCTTTCTTTAATATATCTAATACGGTTTCAATCTTAATCATACTTTCTATTGTAAACCGAAAGTCGTAAATTTACAAGTAACAAGGAAAAGTTTATAATGGAAGATAAGGAGTTTTTCCTAGTTATCAAAATTGAATGAGGAATCTATGTCGCACGAAAACAATCACCAGCAGGCCCAGATGTTACGGGGGACTGCTTGGTTAACGGCTAGTAACTTTATCAGTCGCCTACTTGGGGCTATTTATATTATCCCATGGTACATCTGGATGGGATCTTATGCGGCTACGGCCAATGGTCTCTTTACCATGGGCTATAATATTTATGCTTGGTTCTTACTGGTGTCAACAGCAGGGATTCCAGTCGCGGTGGCCAAGCAAGTTGCCAAGTATAATACCATGCGAGAAGAAGAGCATAGCTTTGCCCTGATTCGGAGCTTTTTAGGCTTTATGACGGGACTAGGTTTGGTTTTTACTTTAATCTTGTATGTCTTTGCTCCTTGGCTAGCAGACTTGTCTGGCGTGGGCAAAGACTTAATCCCAATCATGCAGAGCTTGGCTTGGGGAGTCTTGATTTTCCCATCTATGAGTGTTATCCGAGGATTTTTCCAAGGGATGAATAACCTGAAACCTTATGCTATGAGCCAAATCGCTGAGCAGGTCATTCGTGTTATCTGGATGCTTTTAGCAACCTTTATCATTATGAAGCTCGGTTCAGGAGATTACCTAGCAGCCGTTACCCAATCAACCTTTGCGGCCTTTGTCGGTATGGTAGCAAGTTTTGCAGTTTTGATTTATTTCCTTGCTCAAGAAGGGTTACTCAAAAGAGTATTTGAAACAGGGGATAAGATTAACAGCAAGCGTCTCTTGGTTGATACCATTAAGGAAGCCATTCCTTTTATCTTGACTGGTTCGGCTATTCAGCTTTTCCAAATCTTGGACCAAAATACCTTTATCAATAGCATGAAGTGGTTTACCAACTATAGTAATGAAGACTTAATTGTCATGTTTTCTTATTTCTCTGCCAATCCTAATAAAATCACCATGATTCTCATTTCTGTTGGGGTTTCGATTGGGAGTGTCGGTTTGCCGCTTTTGACTGAAAACTATGTCAAGGGGGATTTGAAGGCGGCTTCTCGTCTGGTTCAGGATAGCATCACCATGCTTTTCTTATTCCTGCTACCAGCAACAGTTGGAGTGGTTATGGTAGGAGAACCTCTTTATACGGTCTTCTATGGTAAGCCAGATAGTTTGGCTATGGGCTTATTTGTTTTTGCAGTTTTGCAGTCTATTATTTTAGGCTTGTACATGGTCTTGTCTCCAATGCTTCAGGCCATGTTCCACAATCGCAAGGCAGTTCTCTATTTTATCTATGGTTCCATTGCCAAGCTAGTCTTGCAACTTCCAACAATCGCTCTCTTCCACAGTTACGGACCCTTGATTTCCACTACAATCGGACTCATCATTCCTAATGTTTTGATGTATCGTGACATATGTAAGGTAACAGGTGTTAAGCGCAAGGTGATTTTGAAGCGAACCATTTTAATCAGTTTGTTAACTCTTTTCATGTTTCTAGTAGTTGGGACATTACAGTGGATTTTAGGATTTGTCTTCCAACCAAGTGGACGTTTGTGGAGTTTCCTATACGTAGCTCTTGTTGGTGCCATGGGTGGCGGTGTTTATGGATTCTTGAGTCTTCGTACCCATTTGTTGGATAAGGTGATTGGAAAAGCCCAAGCAGATCGCTTACGAATCAAATTAAAAATTTCTCAATAAATTTTTATAAATAAAGGGAATAATTTGAACGTTTCTATCAAGGAATGATTAAATTATTCTCTTTTTTTATTATTTTGTAGAATAATTTCTATAGTTTGTAGATGGAATAATTAATTTTTTCAAAAAAACTATTGACTAAATAAAACACGAGTTGTATAATAAGACAAATATTTAAATCAGGAGGTTCTGGAGATGAAAAAGTCTAAGGCCAAGTATGCAACGCTTGCAGGTGTCGTGTTAAGTGCAGGTATTTTGTTAAGTGCCTGTGGAAATTCTAGCACAGCGTCAAAAACATATAACTATGTTTATGTAAGTGACCCATCAAGTTTGAACTACCTAGCAGAAAACCGTGCAACAACTAATGATATTGTGACCAATCTGGTAGATGGTCTCATGGAAAATGACCAATATGGAAACTATGTCCCATCTTTGGCAGAGGATTGGAGTGTTTCTCAAGACGGTTTGACCTATACCTACAAACTGCGTAAAGATGCTAAATGGTATACTGCAGATGGAGATGAATATGCTCCTGTCACTGCCCAAGATTTTGTCACTGGTTTGAAATATGCGGCTGATAAAAAATCAGAAGCCTTGTACTTAGTGCAAGAATCCGTTGCTGGTTTAGATGACTATATCACTGGTAAAACAACAGACTTTTCAACTGTCGGAGTTAAGGCTCTTGATGACCAAACCGTTCAATATACTTTGACACGACCAGAATCTTACTGGAACTCAAAAACAACCTCAACCATTCTCTTTCCAGTCAATGCGGATTTCTTGAAATCAAAAGGGGATGATTTTGGGAAGGTAGACCCATCTAGCATTTTGTACAATGGACCGTTCTTGATGAAATCCTTTGTTTCAAAATCGGTCATCGAGTTCAAAAAAAATCCTAACTACTGGGATGCTAAAAATGTCTTTGTAGATGATGTGAAATTGGCTTATTATGATGGTAGTGACCAAGATGCACTGGCTCGTAACTATGTAGAGGGGGCATATAGTTACGCTCGTCTCTATCCAAATAGTTCAAGTTTTGAAGGGATTAAAGAGAAGAATAAGGATAATATCATCTATAGCTTGCAAGATGCTACTTCTTACTTCTTAAACTTTAACCTGGATAGAAAATCTTATAAATTCACTTCCAAGACAAGTGATGCTGAGAAGAAATCGACTCAAGAAGCGGTTCTTAATAAAAACTTCCGTCAAGCCATTAACTTTGCCTATGACCGTACAGCTTACGGGGCTCAATCTCAGGGAGAAGAGGGTGCAACTAAGATTTTGCGTAACTTAGTTGTTCCTCCAAACTTCGTAAGTATCAACGGAAAAGACTTTGGTGAAGTAGTAGCCTCTAAGATGGTGAATTATGGTAAAGAATGGCAAGGAATCAACTTTGCGGATGCTCAGGATCCATACTACAATGCTGAAAAAGCTAAAGCCAAATTTGCTGAAGCTAAGAAAGAACTCCAAGCCAAAGGAGTCCAATTCCCTATCCACTTGGACATGACAGTTGACCAAGCTGCTAAAAAGGGTGTCCAAGAGGCAAATTCTATGAAGCAATCTATTGAAGCAGCTTTAGGTGCAGAAAATGTTGTAATTGATATTCAACAACTCACTACTGAAGATTATGACAATACAAGCTATTTGGCTCAGACAGCAGCTCAGAAGGATTATGATCTTTACAACGGTGGTTGGGGTTCTGATTACCAAGATCCTTCAACCTATCTTGATGTCTTTAACGTTAATTCTGGTGGTTTGATGCAAAATCTAGGTTTAGAGCCAGGTGAAGCCAATGACAAGGCCAAGGCTGTTGGATTGGATGTCTACACTCAAATGTTGGAAGAAGCCAATAAGGAGCAAGATCCAGCTAAACGTTATGAGAAATATGCTGATGCTCAAGCTTGGTTAGTAGATAGCTCTCTAGCAATTCCAAATGTTTCACTAGGCGGAACACCAACATTGAGAAAAATTGTTCCTTTCTCAACACCATATTCATTGGCTGGTAATAAAGGGGTTGAATCATATAAATACCTCAAATTACAAGATAAGACAGTCACAAAAGACGAGTATGAAAAAGCCAAAGAAAAATGGATGAAGGAAAAAGAAGAGTCCAATAAAAAAGCCCAAGAAGAATTGGCAAAACACGTTAAATAAGAATTTTTCCATAAAAACGATGGTTTCGAAAGAAGCTGTCGTTTTTTATATAGTTTGAAACTATAACTAGCTCTTGAAAAGAAGAAAATGAGTTGATGAAAATAAGTGGTACAATAGTTACTATAGATTTGGAGGAATTGTATGAGCAAGGAATTACACATTAACACAATTTTGGCCCAGGCGGGTATTAAGTCAGACGAAGCGACAGGAGCCTTGGTAACACCGCTTCATTTTTCAACGACCTATCAGCATCCAGAGTTTGGTCAGTCTACTGGTTTTGACTATACGCGTACCAAAAATCCAACTCGTAGCAAGGCTGAAGAAGTCTTGGCGGCTATCGAGTCAGCAGACTATGCCCTAGCTACTAGCTCAGGAATGTCAGCTATTGTACTGGCCTTTAGCGTCTTTCCAGTAGGAAGTAAGGTCTTGGCTGTTCGTGACCTTTACGGTGGTTCTTTCCGCTGGTTCAACCAAGTGGAGCAGGAAGGTCGTTTCCATTTCACCTATGCCAACACAGAAGAAGAATTGATTGCCGAGTTGGAGAAGGATGTGGATGTTCTCTATATTGAAACCCCAACCAACCCTTTGATGTTGGAATTTGACATAGAAAAACTGGCAAAATTGGCTCATGCTAAGGGTACCAAAGTGGTGGTAGACAATACCTTCTACAGCCCTATCTACCAACGTCCGATTGAAGATGGAGCCGATATCGTTCTGCATTCAGCAACCAAGTATCTAGCAGGTCACAATGATGTCTTGGCTGGAGTGGTTGTGACCAATAGTTTAGAACTATACGAGAAACTCTTTTACAATCTCAATACGACAGGAGCAGTCTTGTCTCCATTTGACAGTTATCAATTGATTCGTGGTCTCAAGACCTTGTCTCTTCGTATGGAGCGCTCAACAGCCAATGCCCAAGAAGTGGTTGCATTTTTGAAGAATTCTCCAGTAGTTAAGGAAGTTCTCTACACTGGTCGTGGAGGTATGATTTCCTTTAAAGTAGCGGATGAAACACGCATTCCTCATATCTTGAATAGTCTCAAGGTCTTCTCCTTTGCAGAAAGTTTGGGTGGAGTGGAAAGTCTCATTACCTATCCAACGACCCAAACCCACGCTGATATTCCAGCAGAAGTGCGCCATTCTTATGGTTTGACAGATGACCTCTTGCGCTTATCAATTGGGATTGAAGATGCTAGAGATTTGATTGCAGATTTGCGCCAAGCCTTGGAAGGATAAGACAAAGATGGGAAAATATGATTTTACAAGCCTACCCAATCGCTTAGGGCACCATACCTATAAATGGAAAGAAGCAGAAACGGACAGTGAAGTCCTACCAGCTTGGATAGCGGATATGGACTTTGTGGTTTTGCCTGAAATCCGCCAAGCTGTGCAGACTTACGCAGACCAACTGGTTTATGGCTACACTTATGCCAGTGAAGAGTTGATTAAGGAAGTTCAAAAGTGGGAAGCCACACAACACGGTTACCACTTTGACAAAGAGGCCCTTGTCTTTATCGAGGGTGTGGTACCAGCCATCTCAACAGCTATTCAAGCTTTCACAAAAGAAGGCGAAGCGGTTCTGATTAACACGCCTGTCTATCCACCTTTTGCTCGCAGTGTCAAGTTAAATAACCGCAGATTGATTACCAATTCTTTGGTGGAAAAGGATGGACTGTTCGAGATTGACTTTGACCAGCTGGAAAAGGAATTGGTAGAAGATGATGTGAAGCTTTATATCCTTTGCAATCCCCACAATCCTGGTGGACGTGTTTGGGAAAAGGAAGTGTTAGAAAAGATTGGTCAACTCTGTCAAAAACATGGTGTTTTGTTGGTTTCAGATGAGATTCACCAAGATTTGGCTCTCTTTGGTCACAAGCATCATTCCTTCAATACCATCAATCCTGACTTTAAAGAATTTACTATCGTCTTGACTAGTGCCACTAAAACCTTTAACATTGCTGGGACAAAAAATTCCTATGCAGTCATTGAAAATCCTAAGTTGAGAGTGGCTTACCAGAAACGCCAGTTGGCCAATAATCAGCATGAAATTTCAGGCTTGGGTTATTTGGCGACAGAAGCTGCCTATCGATACGGTAAAGATTGGCTAGAGGAACTCAAGCAAGTCTTTGAAGATCATATTAATTATGTGGTCGATTTATTTGGCAAAGAGACTAAAATCACGGTCATGAAACCTCAAGGAACCTACTTGATTTGGCTTGATTTTTCGGCCTATGACCTGACTGATGAAAAATTACAAGAGCTTTTGAGAAATGAAGCCAAGGTTATCCTAAACCGTGGTTTGGATTTTGGGGAGGAAGGAAGTCTCCATGCCCGCCTCAATGTAGCCATGCCTAAATCTCTGCTGCAAGAAGTTTGTCAGCGGATTGTGGATACTTTTGCCAAACTTTAAAAATCCAGCCTTCTAGGAGAAAAGTCTTCCTAGGAGGCTATTTTCGTAGGGAATATGGTATAATAAAAAGACAAGGTAAAGGTAAAAATATGGCTAAATTGATTCCGGGGAAAGTCCGTATCGAAGGCGTTGCCCTTTATGAAACTGGTAAGGTTGATATCATCAAGGAAAAGAACAATCGGCTCTACGCTCGCGTTGCAGAAGAAGAACTGCGCTATAGTTTAGAGGATGATTTGGTTTTTTGTGCTTGCGATTTTTTCCAAAAGAGGGGCTACTGTGTGCATTTGGCAGCGCTGGAGCATTTTTTGAAAAATGATGAGCGTGGTCAAGAAATCTTGCAGAGTCTGGAAGAAGGTCATGAGGAAAAAGAGGCCGTTGAAACCAAGGTGACCTTGGGTGGAAAATTTTTGGAACGAATCTTATCTCCAAAATCAGAACGTGCCTATGAATTATCGGCTGTGGGGCAAGTGGAAGCAGGAACTAATCATATCTTGTGGACTCTTAGAATCGGGCAAATCAATAGCCAAAAATACTATGTCATTCGGGATATTCCACTCTTTTTAAAAGTTGTCGAGAAGAGAAAGCCTTATATGATTGGCAAGATTTATGAGGAGTCTCTTTCTTGGGAATCCTTTGATGAGGCTAGCCAAGAACTTTTGACTTTCTTGCGGGGACTGATGGAGGAAGGACAGGCTCCAGACCTCTTTTTCCAAAATCAAGGTCGGCACCTCTTTTTTCCTCTGACCTTTTTTGAGCAGGGTGTGAATTTATTGATGACCTTGCCCCATTTTCAATTTGACCATCAAGTGGATAGCTATCAGGTTTTCTTTTTTCAGGATATGCATTCTGATGCTAATTTATTTGCCTTTACAGTAACAGAATACTCGGATTATTTTGAAATGGAAATCAGCGAGAGCCCCAGGGTCAATGTCTTTTATCAGGGAGCTGTGCTGTTCCATAAAGGACAGGTTTATTTTCAAACAGACCAGCAGATGCGTCTTCTAAAGGAAATCAAAGCGTTGCCTGTGGATCAACATGGGAAAAAACACCTGCAATTTGATAGCAGTGACCGCGATAAGTTGGCTTCTTGTCTGACTCTTTTTGGCCAGATGGGGACTGTTTCAGCTCCGGAACGCTTACAAATCAAAACGTTTTCGCCATCGTTTTACTTTGACAGGGAAGAGGATAATCGGATTCGTTTAGAAATTCAGTTTGATTATGGGAATAGACAGGTATCTAGCCGACAAGAGCTAGAAGAATTGCCATTTTCGAGTGATGCGGATTTAGAAGAAAGAGTTTTCCAAGTCTGTTTGTCTGCGGGCTTTGAAGCAGACTTTCAATCTTGGCGTCAGGCCTTAAAAGCAGAATCTGTCTATCATTTCTTCCATGATATCATTCCAGTCTTTGAAAAACTGGGGAATGTTGACCTATCAGACAGATTAGAAGAACTTTATAACCTAGCGAGCCCTCAAGTGCAGATTGCTTCCAAGGGAGGTCTCTTAGAAATCCAGTTTGATTTTCAAGATATTGCCCAAGAGGAAATTGACCAAGCCATGCAGGCCTTGGTTGCCAACAAGGATTTTTACATTGATTCATCTAATCAAGTCTACTTTTTTGATGAAGAAACCAAGAAAATTCGCCAAAATCTACAGGAACTGGGGCAGCTTGAATTAAAAGATGGGGCTTTGCAGGCTCGAAAATCCTTGGCCTACAGTTTAGCTCATCTTTTTGAAGGGCGAGATCGTGTTTCTTTTTCACAAGAATTCCAGAATCTGGCCCACGATTTGACGCATCCAGAGGACTTTCCTCGACAAGCAACTCAGGTTCAGGCTGACTTGCGAGATTATCAGGAAAAGGGAATCGGCTGGTTGCAAATGCTCCATCATTATGGTTTTGGTGGAATTTTGGCGGATGATATGGGATTGGGGAAAACCCTCCAGACCATTGCATTTTTGACCAGCCAAGTGACAAAAGAAAGTCGAGTCTTGATTCTCGCTCCGTCGGGTTTGATCTACAACTGGGCAGATGAATTTCAGAAATTTGCTCCACAGTTGGATGTGGCTGTCGTTCATGGATTGAAAGCTAGTCGTGAAGAGATTCTTGCCGAGAACCATCAGATCTATGTGACTAGCTATGCTACCTTCCGTCAGGACAGTGAGCTTTATCAGGGGATGGCCTTTGACTTCCTTTTCTTAGATGAAGCTCAGGTCATGAAAAATGCCCAGACCAAGATTGCCCAGACCCTGAGACAATTTGTGGTGCCGTCAGTCTTTGCCTTGTCAGGAACTCCTATTGAAAATCATTTAGGTGAGTTGTGGTCTATTTTCCAAATCGTCATGCCGGGACTCTTGCCAGGCAAGAAAGAATTTATGAAATTGCCAGCTGAGCGCGTGGCTCAGTTTATCAAGCCTTTCGTGATGCGGCGTAAGAAAGAAGAAGTTTTGACCGAATTGCCAGACTTGATCGAAGTGGTTTATAAGAATGAGCTAGAAGACCATCAAAAGGCCATCTATCTAGCCCAGTTGCAACAGATGCGAGACCGTCTGGCGCAAGTGTCAGATCAGGAATTTCAGCGAAGTCGGGTGGAAATCTTATCTGGTCTGATGCGCTTGCGTCAAATCTGTGACACCCCTGCTCTCTTTATGGAAGATTATCAGGGAGCTAGTGGCAAACTAGATAGTCTCCGAGATTTGCTGGTACAGGTGGCAGACGGTGGACACCGTGTCTTGATTTTCTCGCAGTTCAAGGGAATGTTGGAGAAAATTGAACAAGAACTGCCAGACTTGGGCTTGACATCCTTTAAAATTACGGGTTCAACCCCAGCCAAGGAAAGACAGGACATGACCAAGGCCTTTAATCAAGGGGAAAGAGATGCCTTTCTGATTTCCCTCAAGGCTGGTGGGGTCGGTCTGAACCTGACAGGTGCTGATACGGTTATCTTGGTTGACCTTTGGTGGAATCCTGCTGTGGAAGCGCAAGCCATTGGCCGTGCCCATCGGATGGGTCAGGAAGAAACGGTTGAGGTCTATCGCTTGGTAACCAAGGGAACCATTGAAGAAAAAATTCAGGAACTCCAAGAGCAAAAGAAACATCTGGTGTCACAAGTATTGGACGGAACAGAGTCACGTGGCAGTCTGACCCTAGCAGAAATTAGAGAAATTTTGGGAATTTCTGAAGTCAGCACTTGAAAAATCAAGACAATACGCTATAATGAAGTGTTGAAAGGAAATAGAAAATGAAACAAGAACGATTTCCATTGGTGTCAGATGACGAGGTCATGTTGACTGAAATGCCAGTCATGAACTTGTACGATGAGTCTGATTTGATCAGTAATATCAAGGGAGAATACCGTGATAAAAATTATCTGGAGTGGGCTCCTATTACTGAAGAAACACCAGTCAAACCGATTGAAAAGCAAGTAGAGAAACCTAAAAAGGCTCCTTTAGGGGTTAAAAAAGAAGGAAAGAGCTATGCGGAGGTGGCGCGTGAAGAAGCGCGTGCGGACTTGAAAAAGAAACGCTCGGCAAGCTATCTGACTAAGGACATCACTCCTACAAGACGCCACTCTCAACCAAGTCTAGTTAGAAAGGGCAATCAACCTACCGCGCCTTTCCAAAAGGAAAATCCTGGTGAGTTTGTCGAATATAGCCAAAAATTGACCCAGTCTCATTACATCTTGGCGGAAGAAGT
>FLSB01041211.1_pt1 | contig 10082 bp, 7 predicted proteins | sample 1550551 | NCBI WGS metagenome assembly FLSB01 (sample SAMEA4031774, study PRJEB14383) | metagenome | biome: human; feature: oral; material: saliva | place: Philippines | collected 2014 | reverse complement strand
TTATTGAACGAGCGTTGCGTTTGAGGTCCGTAAATTCGTCTAGCGTCGACTTCGACTGGTCCCATTGAATCATATTCAATTCTTGTTTCCATAATGTTTACAACCTCCTTAAAAGACATGCCGACCTTATCGTCGGTTCCTCTCTATTATATACAGAAAAACGGAAAAACATAATAGAAAATGATAATAAATACCAATTAGATATAATGCGTACATGGCTATTACCTTTATACATATTTGATTTATATCTATAAATTTGTGTATACATAGCACATATATGGTTATATTTATTGTCAACATCGCTTTAACACGATAAAATGAATATAGCTTATAGTTAGTTTTATTTAATTTATAAGAGGAGGTAAGTACTTATGAAACATGATTTTATGAGCCATGACCTTCACTTGCCGGAACTTACGTTGCGTGGGATGTTATTAGGTGCATTGATCACTCTAATATTTACGGCATCTAACGTATACTTAGGTTTGAAGGTCGGTTTGACATTCTCGTCATCCATCCCGGCAGCCATTATCTCAATGGCAATTTTACGTTTCTTCAAGGATTCTAACGTTCTTGAAAACAACATGGTACAAACGCAAGCATCTGCAGCTGGTACCTTATCTGCAATTATTTTTATCTTGCCAGGTCTTTTAATGCTTGGTTATTGGCAAGGGTTCCCATTCTGGCAAACATTCTTGATTTGCGCATGCGGTGGTTCCCTCGGTGTGTTATTCACCATTCCATTGCGCCGTGCCATGGTAGTGAACAGTGACCTACCATATCCAGAAGGCCGTGCAGCAGCCGAAATCTTGAAGGTCGGATCTCATAATGGTGGTGAAGTTGCTAAATCTGGTTCCGGTATGACAGACATCGTTTCCGGTGGTGCTGTAGCTGGTATCATCAGCCTTTGCGCTAACGGCTTCAAAGTTCTTGGCGATAGCATGAGCTTCTGGCTTCCAGTAGGTAGCAAAGGGATTACTCAAATTCCATTGGGCTTCTCCACAGCGTTGTTAGGTGCTGGTTACCTTATCGGTATCGCATCTGGTATCGCTATCCTCGTTGGTGTTCTCATCGCGTGGGCTGGCTTTGTACCTTACTTGACTAATGTATTTGCTCCAGATGGTGGTGCAACTGCAAAATTTGCTATGGGTATCTGGAAATCTAAAGTTCGCTTTATTGGTGCTGGTGCTATCGGTATCGCAGCGATTTGGACGTTGATTACCTTGATTAAACCTATCATCGAAGGTATGAAAATTTCCGTTAAATCCATGAACAGCAGTGCTGCTGAACGCGAAACACATCGCATGGATACAGATATGAGCACAAAATCTGTATTGATCGTATTTGCCATCATCCTTATTGGTTTGGTTGTTACGTTCTGGGATTTCGTATCCGCTGTACCTATCAGTGCAGGCTTGATGTGGACACTCGTTGTAGTAGGTGTTATCGTGGCCTTGTTAATCGGCTTCTTCGTAGCTGCAGCATGTGGTTACATGGCAGGTCTTATCGGTACATCTGCATCTCCAATCTCTGGTATTGGTATCCTAGCGACTATTATTTCTTCTCTAGTGGTATACTTCATCGCTTCTGAAAATAATTTGTTTGCTACCGAAGCAGGCGTTCAATTCGCTACAGCTATGGCTATCTTCATGACATCCGTAGTTATTGCTATTGCATCTATCTCTAACGATAACTTGCAAGACTTGAAAACTGGTCAACTCGTTGGTGCTACACCTTGGCGTCAACAAATTGCATTGTTACTTGGTTCCGTAGCCGGTGCTATTGCGATTGCTCCAGTTCTTAACTTGTTATACCAAGCATATGGTTTCACAGGTGCGTTGCCTCGTGCTGAAATGGATCCAAATGCTGCATTATCTGCTCCACAAGCAACATTGATGACTACAATCGCTCAAGGTATTTTCAATGCTAGTATGGATTGGAATTACATCTTGATTGGCGTTGGTGTTGGCGTAGTAGCAATCATTGTTAACTTGATTCTTAAGAGCACAACTGCTTCCTTAACATTGCCTCCATTGGCTGTTGGTATGGGTATCTACTTGCCTCCAACATTGGAAGTACCTCTTATTATCGGTTCTTTCTTGAGCTATTTCGTAGGTCGTTACCTCATCGCTCGCGCTAAAATGCGTGCCGGTGAATTGGCTGAATACGATGTAGAACAATCTAATCGTCGTGGCGTTCTCTTTGCGTCTGGTTTGATTGTTGGTGAAAGCTTGATTGGTGTAATCATAGCTGTTATTATTGTATTGTCAGTTACAACTGGTGGTGGTGAATCTCCACTTGAATTAGTTGGTCCTGAATTTGAAAGTACAGCTGGTTGGTTAGGTCTACTTGCTTTCATCTTCGCTGCACTCTATCTAGTTCGTCGTGTTGTAACTCACAAATTTGATAAAGCAGAAGCTCTCGCTATGAAAGCAGAGCAAGAACAAGCAAAGTAAGAGGTTAACCATGAAATTAAAACAGACTGTTCTCATCATGATGGCTGCCGCATTGCCACTCACATCTATGGCAGCCGCTAGTGAAACGATTCCTGTAACAAAGGATACTGGTGCTGTAGTAGCACAAAATAATCGTCACGATGTGACATATCGTCTCTCTAGCACGGCTACGCCAGAGCAAAACAAAAAATTACGTTCCGTAGCGAATAAAACTGATCGTGGTACTATCGAAGTGGTAGCGCCAAATGCAGATCGTTATATGGATCGTAAAGAGGTAGGCGTATCTCCTGTAGATGCGACTACAGATCATTTGAATCTCGTATTCCCAGAGGTTAAATCTGTTAGCCCTATCGTTGAAAAAGCCATCAATACAACGATTAAGAAATACGTGTCCAAGGTTCAAAATGACACTCAAAAATTGAACGAAAAAGAATCCAATAAAACGAATGTCATCATGTACTATGATGTAAAAACGGATAAAAATGGTATCTTTAGCGTTTTGATTCACACCTATACAATGCGTGATGGCGATGCAAATGGTGTGAACTATGTAAAAGGCTTTACATTCAATACTACAACAGGTCGTCAATTATCCTTGTATGATCTTGGTGGTTTGAATAAGAAGGAACTCGTTAATGCTATCAATAATAATCAACAAGTGAAGGATGCAGTTGGTGCGAATGCTACATTCGATAAGATGCCATCTGAGTTCTACACAACTGAAGATTATTCGGTAGTGATGATTCTTCAACAAGATGTGGATACAATCCATAGTGCTGGTACCGTGTATGTACCAGTTGGCAATTTGCGCGACCGTCAAAATGATGTGACTAAATAACAAAACTAACTATATGTGTCTGTATTGTTAAACAATGCAAGGTGCATGGCACCAAAAAAGGGTTAAACAGACTGTTTTATGTGGTATAGAACTTAATACTTACTAGAAAGCCCCTCCGCGATGTGCGGAGGGGCTTTTGTTGTATGTATTGTCCTGTATGAAGAAGAGGGGGATAGGACAAAAAAAGACAGCCCCGAAGGGCTGCCTAAAGGATTATTTGGTTGGTTTTAATGGCAATGGGAATTGGATTGTCGTAGTCGGAGTTTCCTCAGGCGGCGTTTGAACAATTACCTTCTTACCAAATTTCTTTTTAAATGCCTTTACTGTACCAGGTTGTACAGAATCAGCAGTAATAACTAGTACAGATGCATCATCTGTTGGTAAAATGCTAATGATTTTACCTTGAGGTTCTTTATTTTGATATAGAGCCAATGCATCGGATTGGAAGTCTTCTAATTGGGCTTGTGTCAATTTACCTTGGCTTACAATTAATGCATTATCGAGTTGTGGATCATGAGCATCAACTAGTGCTGTACGAACTGTATCAAAGTGTTTTTGGTCCACTACAGAAACGTGTAACTTGCCTTCCTTCCAGAAGAGGGCGCCATCATTTCTAAACTGTGTGAAGTCTTGGCCGTAGTGAAGGGCATGACTGATGATAGTCGATGTTTTTCGTTCCACTTGTTGACGGTAGAGCGCATTATGGAATGCTAAGGCTTGTGGTGTTTGTGTCATACGATAGGAAATTTCAGCCGCCTCTGCACGAGTTACGTATTTTTCTGGATTGAACATCGTGCCTGGTGCATAGTTGGTAAAACCTAAGTATGCTAATTCACGCACTGCGTCTTGTGCCCAAGGCGCTACGAATTTTTGGTCTCCATATGCCACTTGGTCGAGTACAGTAGGGTCATCGGTTGTATAGCCTAGATAGTGAAGATAATTATCTGCTACTACGGCGAATTCTTGGCGGGACATATATTTTTCAGGTTTATATGTAGCATCGCCATAGCCAGAGATGATATTCTTGCGCGCTACTGATTCAATAGCAAGGGCAGACCAACGATCGGATGTAATATCTTTAAAGTGACTAGAGATGAAGGCTGCTTCGCCATCATCAGTAATGTTGTTGAATAGAGATGCAACCTCTTCGCGTGTCATCGGTTGATTAGGACGGAATGTACCATCAGCATAGCCTTTCATCAATTTAGCCTTTGCTACGGCACTAATCGAGTTAGATGCCCAAAAATCACTTGGCACATCGGAGAAGATGTATGGTCTCACATCTTGGATATCCTTTGGAGACGTAACAACGCCAGAACGTAGTTGTTGATTAACAACCGTATTGGTAGGTACAGCAGTTTTGCTTTGTGCAGTCGCTGTTGTATCTTGAACTGTTGCTGATGTTGTTACAGTATGTTGCGCTGGATTAGCGCTTGGTGTTTGTGCCGGTGTAGCGGCAAATGCCATACCGGATGTAGTGAGTAAAGCGGACAGGATGAGGGCCCGTAATGTGTGTTTTGATACCTGTTGCATACATATCCTTCCTAATCATGTTGTAATATACCAAAAACAGCGTTGGATAACGCTGTTTTTGAAGTCTTATTATGGACTAACATATATTGTGGTTTTGTCGCTATTAGCGTTTTACAGTCATTTTTACCTTGGAACCAAATACCTTGGAAATGCCTTGTTGTATTTCTTTACTTGCAGTGCTAACTACAGCGTATAATTGATTGTTTTCAACGTCTGGGAATACGGCGATAATATTGCCACCTTTTTCATTTTTGCTGTAGTAGTTACGGAAGTTAGATTCGATAACATCGTATTCAGTTTGGCTGTATTGAGATGGCTCAACTACTACATAGTTGTTGATTGTAGCATTGCCTTGGCTTGCCAAATTAGCTTTTACTGTATCCAAATCGGAACTGGATTTCAAAGCTACATGTAATTGATTATCTCTCCAGTACATAACACCGTAGTCTTGGAATGCTTCTGGTGTTTTATATGTTTTGTTGAGTTGAGTGAATACATTGTTTTCCAATGTTTCTTGTTGTTTTTGATCGAGTGGTTTTAATGTGCTACGACGTACAGGGCGAACGATGCGTGGAGATTGTTCTGTTTTAGATTCAGAAACCTTGTCAGATTTTTTAGACTTCGCTTCTTTTTCTAACTTTTTTGCATCAGCATCAACTTTTTTTGCATCAGCTTTCACAGCAGCATCGGCTTTTTTGGCATCTGCCTTAGCAGCAGTATCTACTTTCTTAGCATCTGTTTTTACGTCTTTAGCGACTTCTTTTTCAACAGTTTTAGCTTTGTTTTCAACCTTTTCTGCATCTTGTTTTGCATCTTCTTTAATAGCGGTAGCCTTGCTAGTAGTAGGGGCTGTTTCACCATTTAAAATGCGGTTCAAGATTGTTGCCGCTTGAGCACGTGTTACAGGTTGTGTTGGGTTAAAATCAGTTGTTGCACCGGATGCTACATAGCCGCGTTGTGCCATGTATTCGATGTCAGCTACATATGCTTTGGAAATGCTTGCACTGTCTTTGAATGTAACTTTTTCAGATTTTACAGGTGCATCAGGTTTGATTTTCTTAACCAGATTAGCTGCGGAAGCAACGAATTCTTCGCGGTCCATTGCTTTAGCAGGAGCGAATGTAGTTTTTGTTGTACCTTCCATAACGCCAGCAGCGCCAACTAATTTAATAGCTGTGTTGGACCAACGGTCACTTTCAACATCAGAATAGGAAACGCCATTTTCTTTTGTTACTAGGTCAGCAAGCTCTTGTTCGTTCATATTGTGTTGCAATACCTTACCGTAAATGGCAGCTGCTTGTTCACGAGTGATGCTCTTACCAGGGCGGAATGTATTATCTGCATAGCCGGATAAGTAACCAGCCTCTGTCATAGCTTGGATAGCATCGCGAGCCCAGTTATCTTTTGTATCTGGGTATACGCCAGCTGGCAAGTTTTCTTTTACCTTTGCAGGAGCCTCAGATTTTTGTGTTGTTTTTGCAGTTGTTGTTTTATCTGTAGTTGTAGTAGATTTAGCAGTCGCTGCTGGTGTAGTTTTTGCTGCGGCTGTAGTATCAGTTTTTACAGCAGTTGTTTTTGCATGTGTTGTCTTAGCAGTTGTTTTTGCAGCAGTTGTAGTATGTGTAGATGCTTTTGCATTCGTTACAACTGGTGTTTTCGTAGTTGTTGTAGTTTCTGCATGAGCCATGCCGAATGTAGATCCTAGCGCCAATGTAATCGCTAGAGATAAGGACAATTTATTGAGTTTCATGAGAAAGCTCCTTTCAAATTACGTTTATATACATAAATTATAGCACTTTTATGAAATAACCACTACTATAAGAAAATGTAATATATAAGGATAAAAATTAGATGAATAATGGTGAAAGTTACATTTTCATTATAGCAAATGAGAATGGTGCAATTTTGGGGCTAAAAAATATCTACTTGATAAACATTCGCAGATAAAGAAAAGACGGGAGTTATAGAAAAAATTTATAAAGCAGTAAGTGAGTGTGATAAAAATCAATTTTGATTATTACTTTTAGTCATAAGGATATGATTTATACAACCCTAAATACGAATATAGCAATTGCTTGGACATTTATGGTGCCCTTATTTATAATTATATCGAAATGTTCTTTAAATATAACACTTTAAAGATCGTCAATTTATTGTATAGGCTGATAATTTGTGAAATTTTATCGACCTAAATGAATACATATCAAAAATTTTTTTGAGTTAAGTACTAGAAAAGTTGAGGACGAAAATATGAAAATTCATCTTTTCCAACAGTGTTTGATTGATATGTTCTACCCTCATGTTGGCATGGCTGGCGTAGAAGTACTTGAGAGACTAGGTTGCGACCTCGTAGTGCCTAAGAAACAAGTATGCTGTGGACAAATGTTCACAAACTCCGGTTACAATGATGCCGCTATGGATGCGATTAAGAATACAATCGAATGCTTCGAAAACGCTGACTATGTAGTCAGCATGTCTGGCTCCTGTGCATTTGCTATTCGCGACGAATACCAACACTTCTTGGAAGGTCAACCTGAATGGCAACAACGGGCAGAAAAATTGAGCGGTAAAATTTATGAATTCACAGAATTCATTACCGATGTATTGGGTGTAGAAGACGTTGGCGCACGCTTTGACGAAACTGTTACATACCATACTTCTTGCCACGTAACTCGCTTGATGGGTGTAAAAGAACCACCTTTCAAACTCCTTCGCAATGTAAAAGACCTTAAGTTGATTGAATTACCACGTGCAGACCGTTGCTGCGGTTTCGGCGGTACATTCTCCGTTAAAAACCCAGAAATCAGCGAAGTAATGACACGCGAAAAAGCATTGGAAATCGCTAGCACTGGTGCTAACGTAATTTCCGGTTCCGACCAAGCTTGCTTGATGAATATTGCAGGTATGCTTGACCGTCTTCATAAAGATGGTGAAATCGATCGCCGTATCAAAGTAATGCATATTGCTGAAATCTTAAACTGCCGCTAAGGAGGAGACGACATGGCACTTATATATGACAATCGCCCCTATAAAACACGTATAAAAGAATGTTTGGCTGACGATTTCAAAGTTGCAGCTATCAAAAAAGCACAAGACGTGTTTTATGATAAACGTAATACAGTAGTTGCAGATGTTCCTGAATGGTTAGATTTCCGTGCAGAAGCAGCTAAACTACGCGATCACGTACTTAATAATTTGGATTACTATGTAAACCAATTTGCTGAAAACGCTGAAAAAGCTGGTTCTAAAGTTCACTTTGCATTTGACGATAAAGAAGCGACTCAAATCGCTTTAGATATTCTTCGTGAACGCGAAGCTAAAATGATCGTTAAATCCAAAACTATTTTAACAGAAGAAATTGGTTTGAACGAAGTTCTTGAAGAAGCTGGTATCGAAGTAAACGAAACTGACTTGGCCGAATTCATTTTGCAAACAGCAGTGAGCCCTCCATCTCACATCGTTGTACCAGGCCTTCACTTTGAACGTAATAAAATCCGCGAAATTTTCGCAGAAAAATTAGGTTATACAGGTACTGAAAACCCTACAGAAATGACGCATTTCGTACGTGGTTATGTACGCGAACGCTTCTTGAAAGCAGATGTAGGTGTTAACGGCTGTAACTTTGCCGTTGCTGCATCCGGTACATGTACAATCGTTTCTAACGAAGGTAACGGTCGTATGTCTAGTTCCATTCCTAAGACTCAATTGATCTTCTTAGGTACAGAACGTATCGTTCCTGACTTTAAAGCTCTTGACGTTATGATGGAAATGTTGAACCGCTCTGCAGTAGGTGCTAAAATTTCCAACTACTTCTCCATGATGACTGGTCCTGGTCGCAAAGGTGAAGCTGATGGTCCTGAAGAAACTCATATCATCATCATTGATAACGGTCGTTCCGGTATTTTGGGTGGCACATTCCAAGAAATGTTACGTTGTATCCGTTGTGGTGCATGTATGAATATCTGTCCAGTATACCGTCACATCTCCGGTCACGGTTACGGATCTGTATATCCAGGCCCAATGGGTGCTGTATTGACTCCATTGTTCAAAGGTTACGAAGTAGCAGGCGATCTTCCATATGCTTCTACATTGTGCGGCGCATGTACAGAAAACTGTCCAGTTGCAATTCCATTGCATGAATTATTGATGGAACATCGTCACATCATGGCAGACATTGAAAAAACTCGTCCAAAAGCAGAAGAAGCAATCTTCACAGCAGCTGCTAAGATGTTCGGTAATGCTACATTATTCGACCTTGGTACAAAAGCTGGTGCTATCGGCATGAACTTGATTAGTAATAAAGAAGGTAATATGCCTGCATGGACTCAAGCTGTGCCTGTAATGAATGGCTGGACTAAGTCTAAAGAATTGGGTTCCTTGAAATTCAAGAAATTCCGCGATTTATATGCTGAACATGAAAAGAACAAGAAGAAGAAGGAGAAAAAATAATGGATGAAGCTAAACGTAAACAATTTATTGCACGTTTATCTCGTGCATTAGGCCGTGATCAAGAAATGTGCCCTGCATATGTAGAGGATTTTGATTACAGCCATGGTCCTCAAGAAACTATGTTCAAAGATTTGAATAAAGATCAAATTTTGACAATGTTTAAGGAACAATGTCAACGTGTTGGTACAAAATTCGTTGAAACTACACCTGATAAATTAGGTGAAACAATTTTGGCAGCTATTGAAGACTGGGGTAACGGTAAAGTTGTATTCCCAAGTGTTCCAGAAGTAGAAGAATATAAATTAAAAGAATTATTCGAACAAGATGCAGCTAATAATGGCGGCATTCGTACATACTTCCAATGGGATCCAGCTAAAGGCCGTGAAGAATGTATCTCCAACACTGCTAATGCAGATATCGGTATTACATTCCCATATTGCGGTATTGCTGAAACTGCTACTGTAGTACAAGCGTCTGGTGAAGAATCTGGCCGTTCTATTAGCTTGTTGCCTACTACACATATCGCTGTATTGTACACTGATACAATCAATCCACGTATGACTCAAACTATGGAACATTTGGCTGAACGTTATCACAACGATCCGTCCAACTTCCCTACAAATATCTGCTTGATTTCCGGTCCATCCCGTACAGCTGATATTGAGTTGGTTACTGTAGATGGTGCTCATGGTCCTATCCAAGTAACTTACGTTCTAGTTAACAGATAATCCTATAATTAGGTAGTGTTATAACTAAATACATTTAAAGGTGATCTTCCTATGGAAGGTCACCTTTTTATATGCGTA
>FLSB01000048.1_pt1 | contig 10095 bp, 9 predicted proteins | sample 1550551 | NCBI WGS metagenome assembly FLSB01 (sample SAMEA4031774, study PRJEB14383) | metagenome | biome: human; feature: oral; material: saliva | place: Philippines | collected 2014 | reverse complement strand
GCACTCGTCTTTGCTGCCATTGCAATTGCTGTACTTATTGCATTAAATCGCTTTAAAGTGACCGCACTTTGTGCCTATATGGTGGTGGGAACAATCTTGTGGGCTTCTGTATTAAAATCGGGCGTACATGCTACTCTTGCAGGCGTTATCATCGGGTTTTGTATTCCATTGAAAGGCAAAAATGGCGAAACGCCGTTACATGACTTTGAACATATTCTTGCGCCTTGGTCATCCTTTGTTATTCTGCCATTATTCGCATTTGCCAATGCGGGGGTAAGTTTTGATGGTATCGACTCAAGCATGCTTTCATCACCATTATTATTTGCGATTTCTTTAGGCTTAATTATTGGAAAACCACTCGGCGTATTTGGTTTCAGCTACCTTTCCGTAAAACTAGGCATAGCAAAACTTCCGCAAGGCATCAACTTCAAACAAATTTTTGCCGTAGCGATTTTATGTGGTATCGGTTTCACCATGTCAATGTTCTTAGCAAGCCTGGCCTTCAATGCTGATGCCGGTGAAAGCATTAATGCCCTTTCTCGATTAGGGATCTTATTAGGCTCCACGGTTTCTGCGATTATGGGGTATATGGCGTTAAAAGCCACAACAAGGTTACCGAAATAATCACGTCTTAATAAAAAATCCTTTGCCACTTTAGCAAAGGATTTTCTTTTTTATTTACACAACTATAACAAAATCCCGCTCTCTGCTTTGGTAAAATTCATTACAAACAAGCTCTTATAAGTGCGAACATGATATTCACCGGTTAGAACGCGACGGGTAAACGAATGGTAACTTTCCATGCTTTCAGCGTGAATAAGCAGCATAAAATCATAATCGCCAGAAATTTCATAACAGCTCACCACATCGGTTTCTTGTCGCATTTTCCGTTCAAATAATTCTTGAAAGCGGGAATGTTGGTTGTCCATTTCCACCATCACAAAAACACTAATACCTCTGCCCACTGCCTTTGGCGATACCACCGCCACTTGTTTGGTAATAACCCCTTTTTCTGTCAGTAATTGAATTCGACGCTGACAGGTTGCCACCGAGCTATGCACTTTTTCAGCGAGCTCTTTTAATGGCAAAGTCGCATCTTGTTGGAGGATATTTAAAATATCCCGATCTAATTTATCTAATTGCATGTTTACACCTTGAAAATAAATGCAAAATAACGCTCAAATTTGAGAAAAATAATCATCAATAATTCTATATTGAGAAAATTTACCACGCCAGACTTTTATAATGACGTTATCAAACCTAAGGAAATATAAAAATGGCTCAAGGTATTTTTCTCGGCATCATCTCGCAATTTTTATTTGGATTGCTCTATCTATTCAGCTTATGGCTACAGCCGCTTAACGGTACGGATGTGTTTGCGTGGCGAATGGTGATGATGGTATTTGGGTTGTTTTTGATTATCTTCCCAACCGTAGGTTGTCGTTCGTTATCAAAATTAGTCAATGAAACCTTAGGCAAAGACAAAAAACGTTGGATGTTGTTTTTGCTCGGCACGCTCAATGCCGGCAGTCAATTTTGGTTATTTATGTGGGCGCCAGTTAATGGCGAGGGTGTAAACATTGCCATGGGGTATTTCTTATTCCCATTAGTGATGGCATTACTGGGACGCATTTGGCTGAAAGAAACCCTTTCCACCATTCAAGTTATCGCTTTATGTATTGCTGCCTGCGGTGTGGCGCATGAATTGTGGCGTAATCAAACCTTTTCATGGAGCAGTCTTTGGGTGTGCTTAGTTTATCCCTATTATTATTTAAGCCGTAAAGCCATGAAGATCCCCGCATTGCAAGGGATCACACTTGATGTGTGCTTCATTGCTGTTCCTTGCCTCATTTATTTGATCATACAAGAACAGCAATTTTCTTTTGTAATCAGTGAAAGCCGATATTGGTATTTATTGCCTGCATTAGGTTTAGTGAGTGCAATCGGTTTGTCTGCCAATTTAAAATCAAATCAACAAATTCCGGTCAGTGTGTTCGCCGTGCTCAGTTATCTCGAGCCGACATTGCTCTTTTTAATTGCGATATTTTGGCTCAACACACAAGTTTCCCTTTCCGATTACTTTACTTATGTACCGATTTGGACCAGTTTGATTTTGCTTGGCATAAATGGCTTAAGGATAAAACATCATTAAAATTGACCGCACTTTGATATCAACAAGTGCAGTCATTCTTGAAATAATTCTAATTTACGTTCACAATGAACGAACATTCATATTTTATAGACTGAAGCCTTTTTTACTTCAGCATTTTCTCATAAGGCTCGCATTATGTCCGATCAACAAACAGATACACAAACTTCCTCAAATAATAAATCTCAACAACGTAAAAAAGGGCTTTCCATTTTTATTCTTTTGCTTCTTCTGATTGCAATCGGTTCTGCGGCTTATTGGTTTTTCTTTATTAAAGGCTTTGAAGAAACTGAAGATGCCTATGTGAGCGGCAATCAGGTGATGGTATCAGCGCAGGTAGCGGGGAATATTTCGAAAATTAATGTCGATAATATGGATCCCGTACAGGCAGGCGATGTGTTATTAGAGTTAGATGACACCAATACCAAATTGAGCTTCGAGCAAGCTAAAAGCAATTTAGCCAATGCCGTTCGCCAAATTTCTCAACTGAATTACACCGTAAAACAATTGAAATCTGCTGTTCGAGCGAATGAAATTACCCTTGCTCAAGCACAAGGAAATTTAAACCGTCGAGTTCAATTGGTGAAAGATGGCGCAATAGATAAAGAATCTTTCCAACACGCCAAAGAAGCGGTTGAACTGGCGAAAGCAAACTTAACGACCTCACAAAACCAACTTGAAGCGAATCAAGCCTTATTGTTAGACGGCCCTTTAAGTGAACAACCACAAATTCAAAGTGCGGTCAGTAATTTGAAACAAGCTTGGCTAAATTTAGAACGCACAAAAATCCGCAGTCCAATTAAAGGTTATGTGGCTCGCCGCAATGCGCAAGTAGGACAGGCGGTGTCTGTTGGTGGCGCATTAATGGCAGTGGTCACTACCGATCAAATGTGGTTAGACGCCAACTTCAAAGAAACACAATTAACCCATATGCGAATTGGTCAGCCAGTTGAAATTCATTTCGACCTTTATGGAAAAGATAAAACCTTTAATGGAAAAGTGGTGGGAATCGAAATGGGTACGGGAAGCGCATTCTCATTATTGCCTACTCAAAATGCGACAGGCAACTGGATCAAAGTGGTGCAACGTGTGCCTGTACGAATTCAATTGGATCCACAACAGCTCATTGAAAACCCATTACGTATCGGTCTTTCTGCGACAGTGAAAGTGAATGTGACCGATAGCCAAGGAGAAACCTTGCGTAACCAAGCTCGCACTACCACACTTTATTCCACGAATGCACTGCAATATGATGAAAGTGCGGTCAATAATTTGATCGAATCTATTATTCGCGACAATAGCTATTAGGTTCTGTTATGCCGCAATCTCATTTCAAACCGCTACAAGGCGGTGCGTTAGCGATGCTTACATTGGTGCTTTCATTAGCCACCTTTATGCTCGTGTTAGACTCCACCATCGCTAACGTAGCCATTCCAACTATTGCAGGTGATTTGGGGGCATCGTCGAGCCAAGGCACATGGGTGATCACTTCGTTCGGGGTGGCAAATGCGATTTCGATCCCGATTACAGGCTGGCTGGCAAAACGTTTTGGTGAAGTGCGGTTATTTTTAATCGCAACACTATTATTCGTGCTAGCCTCTTGGCTTTGTGGTATTGCAAATAGCTTGGAAATGTTGATCGTTTTTCGCGTCCTTCAAGGTGCAGTTGCTGGCCCCATCATCCCCCTTTCTCAAAGTTTATTATTAAATAACTACCCGCCAGAAAAACGCGGAATGGCATTGGCTTTTTGGTCAATGACAATCGTGGTCGCCCCGATTTGTGGCCCGATTTTAGGCGGTTGGATCAGCGATAATATTCACTGGGGTTGGATTTTCTTTATCAACGTTCCGATCGGGCTTGCCGTTGTCTTAATCAGTTGGAAAATTTTAGAAGGCCGAGAAAGTAGAATTTCTCATCAACCAGTTAATACTATTGGGCTGATTTTGTTAGCACTCGGTGTAGGTGCGTTGCAATTAATGCTGGATCAAGGTCGCGAGCTAGATTGGTTTAATTCCACTGAAATTGTGGTGCTTACCATTATCGCGGCGGTAGGTTTAATCGCCCTCATCATTTGGGAACTCACGGACGATAATCCCGTTGTGGATGTCTCCTTATTCAAATCCCGAAATTTCACCGTAGGTTGTGTTTCGACTAGTCTTGCTTTCTTGGTGTATTCAGGGACGGTCGTGCTCATCCCGCTTCTGCTCCAACAGGTTTATAACTATACAGCCACTTGGGCGGGGCTTGCGGCTGCACCAGTGGGATTATTGCCGATTCTACTTGCACCGATTATCGGGAAATTCGGCAATAAAATTGATATGCGAATTTTAATCACCGTCAGTTTTATGGTTTATGCGCTGACCTTTTATTGGCGAGCCGTGACCTTTGAACCTGAAATGACCTTTATGGATGTGGCATTACCGCAATTTGTGCAAGGCTTAGCCGTTGCTTGTTTCTTTATGCCGCTGACAACCATTACACTTTCTGGTTTACCGCCCGAAAAAATGGCTTCGGCGTCGAGCTTATTTAATTTCCTCCGAACCCTTGCCGGCTCAATAGGCACATCACTTACTACTTTTATTTGGTATAACCGCGAAGCCGTGCATCACACGCAACTTACAGAAGTCATTAATCCATATAATCCTATTTCCCAACAATTCTTCCAAACTATGGGGAGTTTTGGTTTAAGTGAAGAACAAACGGCATCATATATTGCCAGACAAATCACCGCCCAAGGATTTATTATTGGTGCTAACGAGATCTTCTTAGTTTCTGCAATAACATTTATTTCCTTGGTTGTTCTCATTTGGTTTGCCAAACCACCTTTCAGCAGCAAGCATTAAATTAACTTTTAATTGAATTGGAGGTCAAAAAATGACTAAATTTTGGATCGGTGTCGTATCAAAAGAACACGTTCTAAGAGGAGTTGAAGGCGGCTTCTGTCAAGTCTGCCACGGGAAAAAAAGACCGCTTAACCGAATGAAAAAAGGAGACTACCTTTTATACTACAGTTCCAAGTATCAGTTAAATAGTCAAGGAAAGCTGCAAGCCTTTACAGCAGTAGGAAAGATCATCGATGACGCCGCCTACCAAGTAGAAATGTTTGAAGGATTTTTTCCTTTCAGACGAGATGTCAGCTACTATCAACCTATCAGAGACTGTTCTATTGAACAAGTTAGACTACACCCTGAATGGCATCAATATGCCTCTCAACTCCGATACGGACATTTCGAAATTTCGAAAGACTTCTTTCTTTATGTTTTTGAACAGATGAAGCTTGACAATCCTGTAGAAACATAGGGCATCTTGATGCACAGAAAAATGGTTAGAAGCGGTGAAACAAGTTACGCCCTACATCATCTGAAAATAACAGAAAACGCCATCTGAAAAACTCTTTATTGTTCCTCAATACAGGAACAATAAAGTCCATTTTTAGGAATATATTTTATAAGTTCCCCATAAAATAAACGCACTTTTAGTAATTTTAAAAGCACGGCTAACTTTATTCATTCTTTACGTAAAACGTCATCTCTTCTAGAGATTTGTTTGCTGTTTCAGGAATGAAGTATTTCACCATAAAGAACGAACCAATACAGCAAACTCCATAGAATAAGTAGGTTGGAGCTAGCCCTAAATATTTTAGCATTGGCGGAAAAATCCAAGTGACAATCACGTTACCGATCCAGTTTGCACAAGTTGCAATTCCTAATCCAGTAGTACGAATTCTATTTGGGAAGATCTCACCTAGAATAACCCATAATGCGGGTCCCCATGTACAACAGAAGAAAATATAGAAAATATGAGCACTAATTAATGCACTCCATGAAAGCACTGGTGATAAGACAAGTGTTTCGGAAGACTGATCGGCACTCATAAAAATAAATCCCGTAATCCAAAGGGAAACCCCCATACCAATAGAACCAATTAATAATAATTTGCGACGACCTAGTTTATCAATATAAAGCATCCCTACAATCGTCATTAACACGCCAATAATAGTTGTGCCAATTGGAACTGCAAAAGATAAACCTTGTGAAAAACCCACCGCACTCCAAAGTGAAGAGGCATAATACAGAATAATATTAATGCCAGTGAACTGTGCAACAAAAGCAAGACTGATTGCCAACCAAACGACTGGTACAAATAAGGTTTTGCTTGATAAAACATTTTTTATCGAAACAACGTCATTCGGATTGCCCAAACTAATTTTAATTTGTTCTAATTTTAAATCAGGATTTGCCTCGTTAGTGTATTTCACTAATACATTTCTTGCTTCATCAAGTCTATTTTTACTGACTAAATAACGTGGTGATTCTGGCAGTTTAAGTGCCATAATACCATATAGCACCGCAGGAAATACCTCAACTAATAACATCCAACGCCATGCAAGTAAGCCGCCCCATAAAGGTGCATTAGGGGAATTATCGATATTCGCTAACACATAATTTGAAATAAAAGAAACGAGCAGACCAATTGCGATAGCTAATTGTTGCAGGCTACCCAAACGTCCACGTAAGTGGGCAGGAGAGACCTCTGCAATGTATGCAGGAGCAATAACCGCTGCAATCCCTACACCCAATCCTCCAACTAAACGCCAAAAGGAAAAATCCCATAGGTTAAAAGCGAATGCAGAACCTATCGCTGAAAGAGAAAATAATACAGAAGCAATAAGCATCACTTTCACTCGACCAAACTTAATTGCTGCAATCCCGGCATACCATGCACCAATTGCAGAACCAATCAATACGGATGCAACTGCGAAACCTAATTCACCTGCCGTTAAGCCAAAGCCGAATTCAGGGCTTTTGATTGACTCAACAGTACCACTGATCACCGCTGTGTCAAAACCAAACAAAAAGCCTCCTAATGCGGCAATAACAGAAATATAAATAACTGCACTTTTCATCTTAAACTCCTTGTTGTCCCAACCATTCAAAAATGGAATTTTGTCCTGATGTTAATTGGTTGTCGTAAAGAGGTAAAAAGACACAATGTGGATCGATAACTTTTCCCTCTATGACTACCTTTCCATAAAGCGTAAACATTGCTTGTGTAGATTTTTCATTGTAGATTTGTTCAAGAAAATTAAGGCTATTTTCAATCGGTACGACTTCATCTAAGGCACTATGAATAAGCCATATTTTTTTATTCTTTAAACGATGTAATTTTTCTAGAGAAGGAAGTTTCGCGGGGCAAGCAATTAGAGCTGCAGCAAATAAATCGGGTGCATCAGAAAAAAGCCGTAATCCTTGGTATCCTCCCATTGAACCACCAACAATATAAACACGTTTGGGATCAATATCTTGATGCCTAATCAAAGCATCTTGGATTAAAGCTAATAAATCAGCGGTATAATCTCGTTCACCATAATAATATTGACCATTTAATAGAAATTTATCTACCCAGAAACTAGGGCATTGAGGAGCAAGAATATAAGGATAATCCAGCATATCTTGGTGTAATTGGTTTGCGAAAGTCACCGCCATTTTATCGGCGAGAATATTGCTCTGATTATTTCCCCCCTCACCTGCACCGTGCAAACAAATAATTAATGGATGTAATTGAAAAGAAGCCTTAGGTTGGTAGAAACTACAAGTGAGATCTTGATAAGTAAAATGAGTGAAACCTTGGGTATCAAGGCAAAGAATCGGCAAAATATGACATTGCGATACTGAAATATGAAACGATTGATCAAATTCAATTTTTAGCTGTAATTCTGACCGCACTTGAGTAAATCGTTCAACATCAAAATGTAGTAATTTTGTGGCAAGACAATGTACATCTGGTTGAATAAACAATGTAAAATTATTCGAATCATTTTTATGGCAGGCATTAAAGTCTAGTTTTACCCATCGATGTTGAGTATTTAAACTCTTCACCCAAATTGAGACTTGCGAAATTGAGAGAACTGAAATTGCCCGATGAAAAGACAATTCAATACGCGTAAGCTGGGCGCCTAATACATTTACATTTGCTATAGGCTGACATTGACAACTAAATGGGTGAGAACATTCCATATTATCCCCCTTCGTTTATATGCTGAAGATAATAGCAATCTGTTCATTAACCTTCAATAATCGAATAAAAAAATAACCGCACTTTGATGATGTTCAAAAGTGCGGTTAGTTTTTCTATCCTTTTGTCAAAATGTCTTTTAGGAATCTCGCGGTATGCGAGCCTTTGACTTTAGCGACCTCTTCTGGTGTGCCTGTTGCAATGATTTGACCACCGCCACTGCCCCCTTCTGGACCAAGATCCACAATCCAGTCTGCGGTTTTGATCACATCTAAGTTGTGTTCGATCACCACGATAGTATTGCCTTGATCGCGCAAGCGGTGTAACACTTCGAGAAGTTGTTTAATATCGGCGAAATGCAGACCAGTTGTCGGTTCATCCAAAATATAAAGGGTTTTACCGGTATCGCGTTTTGAAAGCTCCGTTGCTAACTTAACGCGTTGTGCCTCACCACCTGAAAGTGTGGTAGAAGACTGACCTAAACGAATATAAGACAAGCCTACATCCATTAGGGTTTGCAATTTACGCGCAATCATTGGGATCGCATCAAAAAACTCACGAGCTTCTTCTACCGTCATATCTAACACTTGGTGAATAGTTTTGCCTTTATAACGGATCTCCAAGGTTTCACGGTTATAGCGTTTACCTTTACATTGATCACAAGGCACATACACATCCGGTAAGAAGTGCATTTCAACTTTCAGCACACCATCACCTTGGCATGCTTCACAACGTCCACCACGCACGTTAAAGCTAAAACGTCCTGGGTTATAACCACGCGCACGCGCTTCTGGCACGCCCGCAAATAATTCACGAATTGGGGTAAATAATCCCGTGTAAGTCGCTGGGTTAGAACGCGGTGTACGACCGATCGGGCTTTGGTTAATATCGATCACTTTATCGAAATATTCCAAGCCTTCAATGGATTTATAAGGCGCAAAATCTGTTTTTTCCGCACGATTTAAGGCGTTTTGTGCCAATGGGAATAACGTATCATTAATTAGCGTTGATTTACCTGAACCTGACACCCCCGTGATACAAGTAAATAAGCCCACTGGAATCTCTAAATTTACGCCTTTAAGATTATTCCCTGTCGCGCCTTTTAATTTTAAAAGTTTGCTTTTATCAAGTGCGGTTCGTTTTTTCGGAATTTCGATTTTTTCTTCACCCGATAAGAACTTACCCGTAATTGAATTTGGGTTTGCCATAATCTCTTTGGCTGTCCCTTGTGCAATCACTTGGCCACCATGCACCCCCGCCCCAGGGCCAATATCAATAATATGATCCGCTTCTCGAATAGCATCTTCATCATGTTCCACCACAATTACGGTGTTACCCAAATTACGCAAATGAATCAGCGTATTTAGCAAGCGTTCATTATCGCGTTGATGTAAACCGATTGAAGGCTCATCCAACACATACATGACGCCCACTAAGCCCGCACCAATCTGACTCGCAAGACGAATACGTTGCGCTTCACCACCCGAAAGGGTTTCGGCAGAACGAGAAAGGGAAAGATAATTCAAACCCACATTCACTAAGAATTCTAACCGTTCTCTGATCTCTTTCAGGATTTTTTCTGCAATTTGTGCTTTTTGACCGGTTAAAGTAAGCCCTTGGAAAAACTCAAGGCTTTCACCAATGCTTTTCTCTGAAATTTGTGGCAAGTTAATATTACCGATATACACGTTACGAGCTTCTGGACGAAGACGCGAGCCACCACAATCTGTACAAGGGCGGTTGCTGATATTTTTGGCCAATTCTTCGCGTACAGACATGGATTCCGTTTCTTTGTAACGGCGCGCCATGTTATTCAAAATCCCTTCAAAAGGATGTTTGCGAATCACTACATCACCACGGTCGTTCATGTATTGGAATTCAATTTCTTCCTTGCCTGAACCGTGCATCACAATATCTTTAATTTTTTGTGG
>FLSB01001326.1_pt2 | contig 10099 bp, 9 predicted proteins | sample 1550551 | NCBI WGS metagenome assembly FLSB01 (sample SAMEA4031774, study PRJEB14383) | metagenome | biome: human; feature: oral; material: saliva | place: Philippines | collected 2014 | reverse complement strand
GTGTGGTCCTGCATGGGCCTGCACACCCCCGCCGAGTTCAACAAGCGCCACATTCCCGCCTGTTTCGGCGGCGTCGCACCCCGCGACTGGGCGATGGTCTACCCCTTCGTGCGCTCCTACGACTGGTACCTGAAGGCCCCCGAAGAGCGCGCCCGCATCATGGCCGAACACGGCCGCAACGGCTTCGCTCAGTACCCGGACGTCAAGGGCTCGACCCTGTCGGCCTTCGGCTTCTCCGACTACGAGTGGGTGCTCGCGTTCGAGGCTGACACCCTGGACCGCCTCGAGGGCGTCATGCATGCCCAGCGCTACACCGAGGCGCGCCTCTACGTGCGCGAGGACACTCCGTTCTTCACGGGTCCGCGCGTGAGCCTCGGCGAGTGGGCGGAGCGTCAGCCCCGCGCATAAGGGCCGCGCTTATCTGTCAGCCAGCCCCGGCCTCGTCCCTGAGAAAAGGAACGAGGCCGGGGCTGTGTGTGTCGCGCTCACGTTGCGTGGGCTTGCACGCCCTACTTGGCTGGGAAAAGCAGCGGTAGGTTGTGCTCGACCTGGTTGGCGATCGAGGTCATTGAGTGGGTTTCGCCGTCGTCGATCCACAGCTGCAGGCTGTCCTCGGTCATAAGGTCGGGATAGTCTTCGCGGAGCTCATCAATCTGCGGGGTCATGTCCCACAGGGCCGGGTCCTCCGAGCCGACCGACGCGAGAATGAGGAAGTCGCGTGGCCCGTAGTGGGCGCGCTCGACGCCGGCGGTCACCAGCTCGGCGATGCGCGGGGAATCCGCGTCCTCCTCGCGTCCGATCCACGACTCGCCGGCCATCGGCATGTACCCGTAGAAGTACTGCGGACGCAAGGCAAAAACATCCCACGTGGTCGTCGCGCCCATCGAGAAACCGCCGAATGCGCGGTGCCTGCGCGAGGCTCGCAGCGACTGGTCGGAGGTGTCGCCGCGGGCGAACGTGGTGTAGCGGGACTCGACGGTGTCGATCAGAGTATCGATCTCGCTCGTCGCGAAGAAGCGATTGAGGGTGTAGTCCTCCTCGTAGTCATCCGTCGCGAAGGACCGATCCGGATAGTAGGTCGCGAAAACGACCAACGTCGGTGCAGCCTTGCCGCCGCTCTCCAGCTCGTCGACGACGGGTGAAACACCGTCAGCCAGACCGGCGGCGTTCCCCCACCAGCCGTGCGTCAGATAGAGGACGTTCGCGGGTGTGTCCGAGGTGTAGGACGCGGGAACGTACACGTAGGCCTGCTTGGTGTAAGTCGTTCCCTCGTAGCTCTGCTCGTAGGTGATCGTGTCGATCGTGCCGTGCAGAGACTTGGCCGTGTCCATGAGTGAGGCGACGCCCTCGGGCAGGGGGTCCTCGTCCTCTTCATAGGCAATGGCCGTGGGGTCTTTCTGTCCGTTGCCCGAACGATTGAGCGCGAACGACGTGACCCCCACGAGGGTGAGCAGGCACAGCGCGATGATGGCGGTGATGCGGAACCTATTGGTTTGCCGTACGAGTCGTGTTGTCACTGGCTGCGCCTCAGCCCGTCCGTCGTCATGCCTTCAGCTGTCCTCATGCGCTCCACTCTATGCCCGCTTGATGTGCCGCTACCAATTGATGTGGCCCTTCCCGCGTCATCGTCCTTGCCGTTTCTTTATCGTTCCCTCGTCGTCCCCCTGTCGTTTCGCCTGAACCTCGCACGTCCTTCCCCACCAATTTCGCACGTAATTCCCCCGCCGATCTTTCAGGATTTGAATTGTGATCGTTGGAATTCCGGGGTTTCTGGGGGATTGGTGAAATGGGAGCGCGGGGAATTACGTGCGGAATTTGGGGGAGGGGCAGAGTGGGGAGGAGCAGGGAAGTGCTGAGTGAGAGTCGATACGTGTGGATGGTTACCGTGATAGTCTCTCGGTATCTATCGTGAGTTGCATAGGAGCAAACATGACCCGGGACCTGATCCGTCGTGGCGACAACGAGCGTCTGGTGCTTTCTGAAACCTCCCTTCCCCAGCTGACGGACGTTCGGGTCGAGGGGACGTACGAGGTCAGCCTGAGTGAGGGCGGCGAGGCGGACGAGGCCGAAGCGTTCGAATTTGATCCCAACACCTCGCCCGCACAAGCCAGAGATTACGTCTTTGCCGCAGCGAGCGGCACTCTCATGGGAGCACTCAGTGTCCTGTGGCAAAAGGACTTCAACCTGGCGGACGCGCGTAAGTTCGGGTCCGAAAAAATCGAGAAAATCGTTATCGGAGCGGCTCAGCGCGTTGGACTCAAGAAAGAGAATCCGAGCATCGCAGACGCTATCCGCTTCCTCGAAGACAACTTCCCATTCGTGGGGGATAAGCTCACTCCGGAGTTCGGTGGTGGTCTCCAGCATCACCTCCGCGATTTCTCGCATCACCCCTCGCCCGTGGGGCTCGTGTGCTCCATCCTCATGCAATTCACTGGCAAAGGGTTTGGGACCGCGACGGATGGCAGCTTCGCGATCTTTGACTTGCCTGCCGAGGCTCTGAAGGATGGAAGGCTATTCGGCAGGAATGCTGAGGAGAAGTTCCTCTACGGCACCCTCAACTGGGTACTCCATCTCATCAGCGACATGGCAGGCTCGAGCTCGACCCCTGGCGCGGGCACGGGCATTCCTGGCCCGATTCTCTCCTTCCTCAAGGAGGCCTCGGCCCTGCCCTTCTTCCGGGACATGACTATCGCGCACGAGGACAAGGTCGCCACCTTCTCGCAGTGGGTGTCGAAGGCATTCAACGGTACTCTCCTGAAGGACCAGGACGGAAACCCCCTGCGCTTCGATCTGCGGACTGAGGTTGGCCTGGCGAGTCAGATCCTCACGCAGGTTCCCGCCGTCCTCGCCAACGAGTGCATTGTTCGCGGCTTCTACACGATTACGCGCTTCATCGATGAACTCAGACGCGCTGATGTGTCTAGCGTCAAGGACTTGGGACGCATTAATCCCTCACGATTCCTGCCCCTCAATAGCCGGGCGCTGACGCGTATGCTGACGGTCGCCTCGGGCTCCTTCGTGGTCATCAATACCTCAATCGCCGCTGTGCGTGCGGCGGTCGACGGGGCTGCGAGTGGGGAGACGGCCGCGCTCCCGCTGTTTGTCATGCGACTCAACTATGTCGGGATCGGACGTTTTGCTTTCGCTCTGTGGGCTGACAGCTCCTACATCTACGAGGATGTCGAACGGTGGTGGGAGCGGTGTCAGGCGAGCAAGATGGGCACAGATGTGGCTGTGCATGCGCCCATGGGTGAGGAGATTCAGCGTGTCGTCGAGTCGCTACGCATGCTGTGGCTCGAGGACGACTGTCGCCGCGAGAAGAACGACAAACGGCGTGAGCGCAAAGAAGTGCTGATCGGCGCTTGGGTGCGCAGGCAGCGTATCGCACAAGACGAGAGCCAGGGGGAGTACTTCCTTGACGCCGCCGATGCCTATCGCAACTTGAAAGCGGTGTGCGCAGGGGAGGATGGGGAACTCGTTCGCCTCGCCATTGCCCAGCAATTGCTCGCGTACCGCCCCTACGCCACGGAAAAGAAACTCTCCCTCTCCCAGACGTGGCTCACCGATGTCTTCATCGCCGACCAGGATGTTATCGATTCGGAGACGCTCAAGCGGCTGAAGAGTGCGCGTGCGTCCTACGAGCGATGGCTCTCGGGTACCTACACGAAGTGGGCGGTGGGCGGCGCGGTTGCTGTTGCGGCCACCGTCGCCACGGGTGGGGTGGCGGCTGTCGCGGCACCCGCGATTGCGACGGCCCTTGCTGGAGAGGCTGTGGTCGGGTTGAGTGGCGCGGCGCTGACGAGTGCGAGCCTGGCCTGGGTGGGCGGTGGCTCCCTCGCCGCAGGAGGCCTCGGTATGGCGGGTGGGACCGCGATCATCACGGGAGGAGGCGCGGTTCTTGGTCTGACGGCGGCGTCGAGTGGAGCGGCCCTGGTGGGGGCGTTCAGCAGGGACTACGCAGAACGAGTGAAGCAGGGGTGTGTCGAGTGGCTCGCCCAGTGTTCGGTGCTTCTTGAGGAAAAACCGGCGCAGGCACTGAGGGTCATCGAGGAATCGAAGGCGCGCTTGGAACGAGTGATCGATGCGGACAAGCGCACGATCGATGCTCTGAAGGGCGCGAAGGAAAAAGACGAGAAGAAACTGAGGCAAAGCCTGAAGGAAGGCGCTTCCCACCTCGGCTACGCCGTGGCCGAGCTGGATCGCCTCGGCAAGAAGGCGCGCGAGGCCGCCCTGGAGAGCGGTGACCTCGCTCCGAGTGGGAGCACCGATATCGCCCGCGCCGGAGACTTGGACTAGCGTGTGACCTCCAACGTGTTGGCGGCGGTTTGTCTGCGGACGTGACATACGCTGGGGGTATGACACCGGAGATCACGGATCCGCGCTTCCAGAAAATCGCTGACGATATCAAAAATGATCCCGAGAACGCCTCGTTTACGAAGCGTGGAATCGACCCGCTGTTCTACGCGGGCCCCGATTGTCGCATCATGATCGTCGGCCAGGCGCCCGGGCGCGTCGCCGAGGAGACCGGCATCGTGTGGAACGACCGCAGCGGCGACCGGCTGCGCGACTGGATGGGCATCGACCGCGACGCGTTCTATCACTCGGGTAAGCTCGCGATTGTCCCCATGGACTTCTACTTCCCGGGCACGGGCAAAAGCGGTGACTTGGCGCCGCGCAAGGACTTCGCCGACAAGTGGCACCCGCGCCTGCTCGAGCTGATGCCGCACTTGGATATGACGATCCTCGTCGGCGCGTACGCGACCAGGCACTACCTGGACCTGAAGTCCTCGGCCTCCCTCACGGACGTCGTGCGCGACTACAAGCACTACCTGCCCACGTACTTCCCACTGGTCCACCCCTCGCCGCGCAATCAGATGTGGATGAAGAAGAACCCCTGGTTCGACACCGACGTGCTGCCCGACCTGAAGAAGCGGGTCGCTGAGCTCATGAAGTAACGAGGCCCGGGCGGGTAGTGCACACTAGTCCCATGGACGATCTGCGCATTCCCGCCGGGCCCGGCTGCCCGCGTGGCCTCGTTGTGCCCGCGGGGGAGCTGATCGAGCGTTTCTCTCACGCCTCGGGCCCTGGCGGCCAGGGCGTCAACACGGCGGATTCGCGCGTCCAGCTCAGCCTGGATCTGGCGACGACAACAGCCTTGAATGACAAGCAGCGCGAGCGTGCCCTCTGCGAGCTCGATGATCGCCTGAGCGGAACCGTCCTCACGATTACCGCCGCCGAGCATCGCTCCCAGCGCCGCAACCGCGCCGCCGCGCGTGAACGCCTCGCGCACGTCCTGCGCGCAGCGCTCACCCCGCTCACGCCTCGTCGGGCGACGAAGCCGACGCGCGCGTCTAAGCTGCGCCGCCTCGCTGACAAGAAGAGGCGCTCGGAGGTCAAAGCGCGCAGGCGCCGCCCCGACGCCGACTGAAAGCTGGAACCCACGCAGATCTGTTTGGCCTCTAAGCTCGGCGCTGCGTGGAATAATGGCCCAATGACTTTTTCTGCCACGCTGCCGAACTTCTCTAGCGACTACCAGGAGGGTGCGCACGCCCGGGTGCTCGATGCCCTCGTCGCCACCAACATGGAGCAGTCCAGCGGCTACGGTACCGACGAGCATTGCGAGCGTGCCCGCGACCTGATTCGCGAGGCCTGTCAGGCTCCCGACGCCGACGTGTACTTCCTGGTTGGCGGCACGCAGACGAACGCGACCGTCATCGACGCGATCCTCCTGCCGTGGCAGGGGGTCATCGCGCCGCACACCGGCCATATCAACATGCACGAGGCCGGCATCGTCGAGCGCGGCGGCCACAAGATCCTCGACACCCCGGCTGTGGACGGCAAGATCAACGCCGCCGACGTCGAACGCATCTACTCGGCGTGGGAGGGCGACGGCGCGCGCGACCACATGATCGCCCCCGCCCTCGTTTATATTTCGCAGCCCACCGAGTACGGTACCCTCTACTCCTTGCAGGAGATCGAGGATCTCTCACGCGTGTGTCGTGAGCGCGACTTGAAGCTCTTCGTCGACGGCGCGCGCCTCGCCTACGCGCTGGCTTCGCCCGCCAACGACGTGACGCTGGCCGACCTGGCGCGCCTGACCGACGTGTTCTACATCGGCGGCACCAAGTGTGGCACGCTCTTCGGCGAGGCAGTGGTGATTCCCGAGCGTGGGTCGATCCGCCAGTTCGTCACCCATATGAAGCAGCACGGTGCGCTCATGGCGAAGGGGCGTCTCTTGGGCGTGCAGTTCGAGGCGCTTTTCGAAGATGGTCTCTACCTGACGATCGGCAAGCCTGCCGTCGAGGCGACCGCCCGTATTCGCGCGGCCCTCAAGCGCGCGGGCTACGTCGTCACCATGGAATCGCCGACGAACCTGACATTCGTGGCTCTCGATCAGGCCGGACACGGGCGTCTTTCGGACAAGGTGCGGTACGGCATCTGGGAGACTCTGCCTGATGGCCGTTACCTCGCCCGCATTGGCACCTCCTGGGCGACCCCCGAGGAGGATGTGCTGGCCTTCGAGGAGGCCCTGGCCAAATAGGGGTGACAGTAATGCTTTCCTCTGGATGGAGTGCATTAAAAACGATATCTTTACGATATCGAAATGCTGGCATATAGCTGTTGTGTAACTATTTCTGGAGGTGTTGCATGGCTACTGCGATGGTGACCGTTCGGCTCGATGCTGAGGATAAGGCTGCGATGGAGCGTGCCTGCAAGGAAATGGGACTCTCCATGAATGCTGCTTTCACCATCTTTGCGAAGAAGGTGGCGCGGGAGCAGCGGATTCCCTTCGTCTTGGAGGTTGATAGCTTCTACTCGCGCGCAAATCTCGCTCACCTTGACCGCGGTATCGCGGAGCTGGAGGCCGGGAGGGGTATGGTCCGAGGGCTGGTGGAGGATGCGTGACCTCGTCTGGGCCTCTGAGGCCTGGGAGGATTATTTGTGGTGGCAAGCTCAGGATCGAAAGACTTTGAAGCGCATCAACGCACTACTGCGTGATATTGCCAGGAATGGGCAAGGTGCTGGAATTGGTAAGGCTGAACCGTTGAAGGGGCGTTACTCGGGGTGGTGGTCGCGCCGCATCGATGCGGCGAACCGTCTTGTTTATCGCGTGCGCGATGATCGAGTCGAGATCATTTCATGCCGCACGCACTATGGGGATCATTAATTGGAAATTCGAAAGCTGTCCGGCGGGTGGGCCGGGTGGCTTGGGGGAACGAGGCAGGGGTAGCCTGGGTGCATGACACTCACCGCTGAGACGAATGATTTTTCTGCCCTGGCCGCATCGCGCCGCTCTACGCGCGCCTTTACAGACCAGGAAATCCCCGCCGAGGTCCTCGACGCGATCCTCGCTGACGCGACGGCGGCTCCGTCATGGTCGAACACGCGCGCCTTCCGCGTCGCCTTGGCCACCGGTGAGCGCGCCCAGCGTCTGCGCGAACGCTACGGACGTCTGTTCGACGAAGAGATCGAAGCCCACGCCCGCAAGGCTGCCGACCCCGACGTCGTGGTTCCCGTGCCCGACGGTGACTACCCGGTGCGTAAGCGTTACCCGGACGAGCTGCGCCCCGCCCAGATCGAGGTCGCCAAGCTCCTCTACGGTATCTACGGCGTCGAGCGCGGCGACATCGAGGGTCGCAACCGTGTCAATCGTCGCAACGTGACCGCCTTCGATGCTCCCGTCATGGGGTTCGTGTTTGTCCACGAGGACATGCTCCCGTGGAGTGCCATGGATGCGGGCCTCATGCTCCAGACCCTGTTCCTGTCCGCCAAGTCGCGCGGCGTCGATTCTTGCCCGGTTGGCATCCTCGCCACCTGGCGCGCCCCCGTTGACGAGGAGTTCGAGGTCCCCGAGGGTTACACGTTCATCACCGGCTTCGCGCTCGGCTACGCGGATCCCGACGCTCCGATCAACGCGATGCGGGCGCCGCGCCCGGCCATCCAGCTCCTCGAAGGCAAGTGACGCTACGAGCGATAGGCCTCGCGTCGGTGTGCCACGCGTACGACCGTCACGACCAGGACCTCGTCCTCGATTGAGTAAATGATCCGGTAGTCGCCAACGCGGATGCGCCATGCATTCTCCGTGCTTGCAAGCTTCTTGACTCCGTCGGGGCGGGGGAGCGGGCGAGCGTTTCGATGGCATTGAGAAGGCGTGTGCGCACTGGGCGGTCCAGCTTGCGTACCTGGCGTGCCGCTGCCGAGGTGAATTCGACGCGGTACATCGCTAGTCGTTGAGCTCGGCGCGCAGGTCGGCCAGGCTCACGCGCTCACCATCGTCGTGACGCATCGCCTCGCGGAATGCTGCAAGGTCGCGGGCGTCCTCGAGTTCCTCGAGGGTCTGCAGGTCCTCAATGCCGATGACGACGGCTGTCAGGTGTCCATTCTTTGTGACGCCGATCCTCTCGCCGCCGTAGGAAGCGCGCCCGAGGACGTCGGCGAGGTTGGCGCGTAGTTCTCGAGTCGACACTGTGGAAGCAAGCGTGTTCATGATGCCATTTTAGTACACAGTGTACACAAATGTTGTGTGCGTACGGGATATGCGTTGGGTACTTAGTCCCGTTTAAACAAGGTTAAGTAAGGATATCTTTAATCGTTAATAAGTAATTCTGTATAGAATGGCGGAAGGCGCTGACAAACAAGCGTCCGCCGAGGGACTGAGCTGTCCCTCGGAACATGTTTGCGATCGGAAGGACCGCCATGTCAAAAAAGTATGTCTCTGTTGCCTTTGCGTATGTGGGAGTCATCGTCGGCGCTGGCCTGGCCAGCGGCCAGGATCTGCTCCAATACTTCCTGTCTTTTGGTGCTCCCGGCCTGATTGGAATCGCCGTACTGGGAGTCCTCAACATCATCTTCGGTGTTGTCGCCCTGCAGCTGGGTTCCTACTTTCGCTCGGGCCACCACGACGACGTGTTCGAACGCATCACTCACCCCGTCGTGCGCCGCGTCATCGATGTGGTGCTCGTTTTTTCTGGCTTCGCGATGGGCTTCGTGATGCTCGCGGGCGCGGGCGCGAACCTCGAACAGCAATTCGGATTGCCCGCGTGGGCGGGGAGCGCGGTGTGCGCGGGCCTCGTGATCCTCACTGCATTCCTGGATTTTGATCGGATCATGGAGGTCATCGGCGTCTTCACCCCGATGATCGTCATCGCGATCATTGTTCTCGTCATCTACTCGCTGGTGACCCCGCACCCGAGTATGGCCGAACTCAATGCGACCGCTACCCAGGTCACTCCGGCCCTGCCGAACCTGTGGTTCTCGACGATCAACTACTTCGCGCTGTGCGTCGTCAACGGTATCGGCATGGCCTTCGTGCTGGGTGGCTCGGTGCTGCGCATCGGTGAGGCTCGCCTCGCCGGGCGCATCGGCGGCACGATCATCGCCCTGGTGATCGGTGGCGACGCTCTGGCCCTCTACCTGAACATGGATCGAATTTGGGACGTGAATGTCCCGGCCCTCGAGATCGCGCGCACGATCCACCCGTGGTTTGCGTTCGTCTACACGCTCATCATCTTTGCGCTCATCTACAACACGGTGTTCTCTCTGTTTTTCGCGACGGCGCGCCGTTTCTCGGGTGGCTCGACAAAGCGCATGCGCATCGTGTTGGTGGGCGTCGTTGCGCTCGGATACGCGGCCTCACTCATGGGCTTTAAGAAGCTGATCGGCGGCATGTACCCGATCATCGGATGGCTGGGAGTCGCGCTCCTCGTGGTCCTGGCCGCCGGTTGGCTGCGCGAGCGCGCCGGCGTGTCGCGTGAGGAGAACCTGCGCCGCAAGCTGATCCGCCTCCTCGTCCACAAGCACGACGATCACTTGGAGTACACGGACGAGCATCGCGACAAGGTCCGCGAGCTGTCCCGCGCGTCTGTCGTCGACAGCAAGCAGCTGCGCCGCGACGCGAGCACGCTCGCCAAGGATATCGTTGACCGGAAGGCGAACGCGTCGCCCTCCGATCTGGTCACGCCTCGAAGGGGCGAGGCCGTGGCCACCGAGTCGGCAGCGTCTGGCCGCGCGAACGGCTGAGTCAGCCGATAGACGAGGCCGTGGCCGCTTCGTGCTCGAACAGCCAGGCTTTGGCCTCGGCCCCGGCTGCGTAGCCGCC
>FLSB01000832.1_pt1 | contig 10103 bp, 9 predicted proteins | sample 1550551 | NCBI WGS metagenome assembly FLSB01 (sample SAMEA4031774, study PRJEB14383) | metagenome | biome: human; feature: oral; material: saliva | place: Philippines | collected 2014 | reverse complement strand
TCGGGCTCGTTTGCAGCGTATCAGCAGTGCTCCTCATGAAGGCGAGTATCATGTATATGACGGTCATTGTTACGGTCTTTCCGAGGAAAGCCGGCCGGAAGGAAAATCTCCTTCCTTGCGCCTGCACGTGCCGGATGAACTTATTACGTATACGGACAGCGTATACGGGGCACAGTCGGAGGACCTGTCGAAAGAATGCGGTGATTTTATCGTTCGTCGTGCCGACGGGCTGTACGCTTATCAGTTGGCTGTGTCAGTAGATGACGGAGCTATGGATATTACGCATGTTCTGCGCGGTCGTGATTTATTGGAGTCTACAGAACGACAAATTCTGTTGCGCCGCCTTTTGGGTTATGAAAATTCTATTACGTATACCCATGTCCCTTTGTTAAAGGATAGTGAGGGGCGACGCTTGTCGAAACGACAGAAAGGCTTGACGCTTCGCGAATTGTGGGATGACGGTGTCGAAAGCGGACAGATTATAGGGTATCTTTTATACTGCGGCGGTTTGATAAAAGAACGTCGCGCCTGTACAGCTCGGGAATTTTTACAGTTAGTTGATTTCACACAAATAGGCAGGGAAGACCTCATTATTGATCACTCTCCGGCAGAAGTAATGAAAACCTTTATATAAAGATGGAAGAACGGGATACAATCCCGTTCTTTTTTTTGTGGAAAAGAAAAAGAGTAAAAGAAAAACAAAAATGTTACGGCTTTTTGAAGAAATTATAAAACACGCACAAAAATCAATATATTGTATATGAAAAGGTGATAGAAAAACAAATATACTATATTTGCCCCGCCCGAATTAAAAAGACTTGATAAACCGCATAAATACGGGAAATTTTTTAGCATATACAAGGCTTTTTTTGTTGTCATAAAGTGTTTATATGTGGTAGAATGTGGTGAAAAGTGAAAGAAATCTTACGAAAGGGGTGACGAGTCCGTGTTTATGGGTGAATACGCACATAGCGTAGATGCTAAAGGTCGGGTTATTATGCCGGCTAAGTTTCGTGATGAATTGGGTACTTCGTTTGTCGTAACACGCGGACTTGAAGGTTGCCTCTCCGTATACACGCAAGAAGGGTGGGCTCGTTTTGCGACAGGCATGCAGAAGTTGCAGGCTTCTAAGGAAAACGTGCGTGCTTTTAAGCGATTTCTTTTCGGCAGTGCCGCCGAACTGGAATTTGATAAACAGGGAAGAATTCTGATTCCGGCAACATTGCGAGAGTATGCACATTTGGTGAAAGACGTCATTGTTTTGGGAACGGGAGATAAGATCGAAATTTGGAGCAAAGAAGCTTATGCGGCTTACTCTGAAAAGACCGTGCCCGCCATGGAGGCCATTGCCGAAACGCTGGAAGGCTTCGGAGATCTTGAGTTTTAGGAGGCCTCAATGGAATTTCATCATGTCAGTGTTTTAAGAGAAGAAACGATTCATGCCGTTTTGGGGGATCCGGCAGGAATTTATGTGGACTGCACTTTGGGGGGCGGCGGTCACAGCCGTGCCTTGGCGGATTTGCTCGTAAAGGACGGTTTGATCATAGGTCTTGATCAGGATGAAGATGCTATTCGGGCGGCGACAGAGCGAATGCAGGATGCACCGTGTAGATTTACGGCGGTACAACGTAATTTTCGCTATCTGGGCGAGGTGCTTGATGATTTGAATATCCCTACTGTGGACGGGATTATGTTCGATCTGGGAGTGTCCAGCTATCAGCTGGATAATCCCGAACGAGGCTTTTCGTACCAACATGACGGTCCTTTGGATATGCGTATGGATCGACATGGGAAGAAAAGTGCTTATGATGTCATCAATGCGTATGATGAAGCCGATTTATATCGAATTATTAAAGACTACGGTGAAGAACGATGGGCCAAGCGCATTGCTTCTTTTATCGTCAAAGCTCGACGGGAAAAACCTTTTGAACGAACTGAAGAATTGGTTCGAGTTATTAAGCAGGCTATTCCTGCCGGGGCTCGTAAAGACGGACCTCATCCGGCGAAGCGGACTTTTCAGGCTGTCCGGATTGAAGTAAATGACGAACTGAAAATCTTACAAGATACCTTCGAGATAGCGGCTAACCGCTTGAAACCGGGTGGTCATATAGGGATTATCACCTTCCATTCACTGGAAGACAGAATTGCCAAGCAGACGTTGCGTAAATTGGCTACAGGGTGCATTTGTCCTCCCCATATTCCTGTATGTACGTGTCATCATGAAGCTATTTTAAAAGTCAAGGGGAAGGGAATAGGGCCTTCTAAAGAAGAACTGGAACTCAATCCGCGTGCACGGAGCGCAAAGTTACGAGTCGGCACACGGATATAGGAATGTTGTAAATTTGTGAATTGTCGGGAAACGGATGTGTTATAATTATGTTGGCAAGAAAAGCTGGATATATGGGATATCAGGGCGGTCGCGGAATATCCGTACCGACAGGTAAAGAAAGAGCACGTTTTAATGAGCGGATGTCCCAAGTTCTTTCAATTATTTTTCTTTGCGCCTTCTTTCTTCTTGTCTATGTAGCTTTATCCGCTATGAGAACGGAATACGGTTACTCGCTGATGCAGGAAAAGCGGACGGTACAACAATTACAACGTGACAACGAAATATTACGGGTCGAAATAGCCAAGCTCGAATCTCCCGAACGTATTTATAAAACGGCAACGAGTGAATTGGGAATGGTAGTCCCTGCGAGTGTATTATACAAGGAACAACATAATCAGGACGGACAGTAGATGACACGGGAGCAGCCTTTTTTCGAAGGCTGCTATTGTTGTTTGCTAAATGGATATTTGAGGAGGACAGGATATGAAGACAATTAAAGAACTTTGTAAAGAAATTAAAGGTATATATAACATTGACGGACGAGATAATACGGAAATTACGGGCATATCCGCCGATTCGAGAAAAATAGAAAAGGGTTTTCTTTTTGTTTGCATTGCCGGTGTTCATGTCGACGGGGCGACCTTTGCCGGTCAAGCTGTAGAAAAAGGCGCGGTAGCGGTTTTAACAAATAAGCATCTGGACTTGCCTTTAGAAATTACACAGATTACGGTTCCCGATATTCATGCGGCATTAGAAGACATAGTACCGTATTTTTATGACTATCCGGGTAAAAAAATGCGCATGATCGGCGTTACGGGTACGAACGGTAAGACGACGACGTCACATATTATCGCACATATACTGCGTGAAGCCGGGTATCATGTAGGTGTTATAGGTACGATTCACGCACTCATTGATGATAAAGAATTGGAAATTCATAATACGACACCTGACGTAGTAGAACTTCAAGCCTTATTGGCTTTAATGTGTGCCGAAGGCATGGATTATGTGGTCATGGAAGTGTCCAGCCATGCCTTGGCTTTAAATCGTGTAGCGGGGATTGAATATGATACGGCCGTATTTACGAATTTGACACAAGATCATCTGGACTTCCACAAGAGTTTTGAAAATTATGTAGCTGCTAAGGCGAAATTATTTTCCGGACTTACGGCGGAACCTCCTGTAAAGAAAAATAAGACGGCCGTTATTAATATCGACGATCCTCATGCAGACGAAATTTTAAAGGCTACATCCTGCAAGGTTTTGACATATGGTGTTGAGAAAGATGCGGATTTGAAGGGATCGAATTTACAAGTAGGGCTAAAAAGTTCCTCTTTTGATGTCGTAGGACCGTTTGTTTCCGTATCTTTACACATGCATATTACCGGTCTGTTTAACGTGTACAATACATTGGCGGCCATCGGCGCGGCTCATGCCGAAGGTGTGGATACAGATGTTATTGATAAGGCTGTTCAGACTTTTTATTCCGTTCCCGGCCGTTTCGAATTAGTTGAAGCGGGGCAGGATTTTGCTATTGTTGTCGATTATTCACATACCCCCGACAGCTTGGAAAAAGCATTGACTACGGCCAGAGCTATGAAACCGAATCGGATTATTACCGTCTTCGGTTGCGGTGGCGATCGCGATCGCACGAAGCGTCCTATTATGGGCGGCATTGCCGCACAATATGCGGATATCCCCATTGTCACATCCGACAATCCTCGTTCGGAAGATCCGGAATTCATTGTTTCCGAAGTGGAAGGCGGCGTGCGAGCAGCCTTGAAAGAAGGGCAGCGACATGAAGTGATTGTCGATCGGCGGCAGGCTATTTACAAGGCTATAGAAATTGCCGAACCGGGGGACATCGTTCTCATTGCCGGTAAGGGGCATGAAACGTACCAGATTTTAAAAGACGGAACCATTCACTTTGATGATAGAGAAGTAGCCCGCGATGCAGTGCGGGAACTGAAGGAGAGATAAAGATGGCCATGTTTACGGACGGGGAAATTGTTCTCGCCACGGGTGCGCGAATTCTTCAACAGGGCCGTAAGAATATACGTTATTCGAGTATTGAAACGGATACTCGTACTATCGGTGAAGATGCAGTATTCGTAGCCCTTAGAGGCGAAAAATTCGACGGCCACGATTTTATAGAACAGGCCGTCAGTCTCGGAGCGGCCGCGGTTATTGTCGATGATGCCGGACGGTTGTATCCTGACGGTGATTATACGATTTTTGTCGTCAAGGATACATTGAAAGCTTATCAGGATTTGGCCTTGTATCACCGTCGTCGGTTTGCCATTCCCGTTGTTGCCGTAACGGGTTCTGTCGGGAAGACATCGACACGCAGTCTTATTGCGACCGTGTTGTCGCAGAAGTACAATGTATTGCAGACGGAAAAAAATTTTAACAATGAAATCGGCTTACCGCGAACGCTTTTGCAACTTACGGGCGAACACGGGGCGTGTGTAGTCGAAATGGGAATGCGCGGTTTAGGCCAAATTAAAGAGTTGGCCGATATTGCCGAACCGACTATAGGCGTAGTAACCAATGTGGGTAAAAGTCATATTGAACTTCTCGGAAGTCAAGCCAATATCGCTAAGGCTAAAGGCGAGTTGGTAGAAGCCCTTGGCACGGACGGTACAGCCGTTCTTAACGGTGATGATAAACGGGTGGCGGCTATGGCCGAAAAGTGCAAGGGAAAAACCGTAAGTTTCGGTATTAAAGAGAATGCCCCTGTCATGGCCGGAGCTATAAAAACGGATGAAAAAGGAATCTCCTTTACGTGTCGTTGTTTCGATCAGGTTATGGATGTGCACATGTCCGTTCTCGGTCGCCACAATGTTTATAATGCACTGGCCGCCGTGGCTGTAGGTCGCCTGCTCGGAATGAGTGAACATCAGATGCAAAAAGGGCTGGCGGAATATAAGGGTGTGCCCATGCGGCAGGAATTGATTCACCTTGAAGACCTGACCTTTATTAATGACGCATACAATGCCAATCCCGCGTCTATGGCCGAAGCCGTACATACGCTTATGAGCGTAGCATCGGGGCGGAAAATCGCCGTTCTCGGCGGTATGCTTGAATTGGGTGACTGGACAAAGGCGGAACATGAAAAAATCGGAGCTCTTTTGGCGGCGGAAAAGGCGGACGCACTTATTGCCTTGGGTGATGAAGCGACGTATATTGCAGACGGAGCCGAACAAAAGGGCATGAAGAATGTATATAAGGTACGGACGCACAAGGAAGGTGCGGAAATTTTGCGTAAGATAGCCGTTGCGGGAGATACGATTTTACTCAAGGGATCGCGCGGATTTGCGATGGAGAAAATTCTGCCTTATTTTGAAAGGAAGTAATGTGAATGTTTAATGCGCTTGTTTTGGGGTTTGTTGTCAGCCTGGTCGTCGGCCTGGCCTTGGGCCCTCTAGTTATAAAAAAACTGAAAGAGTTTCATGCCAGACAGGAAGAACGGGAAGAAGGTCCGGAAAGTCATAAGTACAAAGCCGGCACCCCCACTATGGGCGGCATTCTGATTTTATTCGCATTAACCGTATCGGTATTTCTTTTTAACGGAGCGGAACCGTCTAAACTGATGGCTCTTTTTCTAACTTTGGGAAACGGCCTCATCGGGTTTGCAGACGATTCTATAAAAGCTGTAAAAAAACGCAACCTCGGTCTTACAGCTAAGCAGAAATTGGCGGGTCAGGCCGTTATTTCCGTTATTTTCTGTATAGCTTTGAAAGTATTTGCCGATATGCCTACGACTGTATGGATTCCTTTTACGGATATTACCGTCGACTTGGGAATAGCTTACTATCTTTTTGTATTCCTCATTATTGTGGGAGCAACCAATGCCGTTAACTTGACGGACGGTTTGGACGGTTTGGCCGCCGGTTCGTCGGCTATTACGGCTGTAGCCTATGTCGTCATTTCCGTAGCCTTGGGCTACGGCGGAATTGCTATTTTCGGAGCGGCTTTGGCCGGTGCGTGCCTGGGCTTTTTGTTCTATAATCAACACCCGGCCAAGATGTTCATGGGTGATACGGGATCCCTGGCCTTAGGCGGGGCTATGGCGGCTATGGCGATTTTGACGAAAACGGAATTACTTCTGGTCATTGCCGGAGGTCTCTATGTATTGGAAGCACTGTCCGTTATTTTGCAGGTTATTTCATTTAAAACACGGGGAGTTCGTATTTTTAAAATGAGTCCCGTACATCATCACTTCGAATTGTCCGGCTGGAGTGAAGTGAAGGTTGTAACGGTATTTTGGCTTTTTTCAGCCCTTGTGGCTATTATTGCCATCGTTACGGTCTTAGGCGGTAAATAAATCGTAAAGCAGGTGTGAGTATGAGCATACAGGATTTTTCGAAAAAGAGAATCACGGTCCTCGGCGCCGGTATCAGCGGTCGCTCGGCGGCTCTTGCCTTAGCTCGCCACGGTGCCGAGGTTACGTTGAGTGATATGAAGGAACATGATTTGCAGGAAGAACCGTGGACGAGCCTTGTGAAAGAAGGTGTTATCTGTTCTTTCGGTCATCAGGACGAAAGTCTTTTAGATGAGGCGGATATAATTGTTCCTTCACCGGTCATATCACCGGAGACTCGGCTGCTAAAAGCGGCATCGGCACGGCAGATTCCCGTTTGGAGTGAAGTGGAAGTAGCGGTTCATGTAACGGATGCGGAATTTATCGGAATTACGGGAACGAACGGAAAAACGACTACTACCGTTTTAACGGGTGAAATTATGAAGGCTACAGGGCGACAGACCGTCGTAGGCGGAAACATCGGTTTCGGTTTGTCCGAAACGGCGGAAGACCTGCCTTCGTCGGCTGTTGTAGTTGCGGAATTATCCAGCTTTCAATTGGAACTTACCTCGTCCTTAAAGGCTAAGAGTGCCGTTATACTGAATTTGACACCTGATCACTTGGACAGACATCATACTATGGAAGCGTACGGGGAAGCCAAGAAGCGGATTTTTCTGAACCAGGATAAGAACGATTACGCCATTTTAAATTATGACGATTCGGCGGTGCGTGCCATGGCTTCCGATTTAAGCGGTACGGTTCTGTATATTTCCGTGCATGGAGAAGTACCTGTCGGAGCCTTTGCGGCAGACGGCAATTTATATATTCGTATGGAGGGAAAAGATACGTGTCTGTGCAAGGAAACGGACTTGCATCTTTTCGGTAAACACAATATTCAAAATTGTCTGGCTGCAGCCTTATTAACTTATTGTGCCGGTGCTTCGATAGACGTTATTCGCCGGGTGTTGACGGAATTTCGCGGAGTTGAACATCGTTTGGAATGGGTACGCGATGTAAAGGGCGTACCGTATTACAACGATTCTAAAGGAACGAATACAGATGCTTCCGAAAAGGCACTGGAAGCCTTTTCGGGACACCTTATTCTCATTGCCGGCGGACATGATAAGATGACGGACTTGACGAGTTTTATGAAACTGGCGGCTCGTAAAGTAGATACGCTCATTCTCGTAGGGGAAGCGGCCGATCGCTTTGAAGCGGAAGCTCGCAAAGCGGGTATGAAGGATATTCGCCGTGTCGGATTTTCTATGGAAAAAGCCGTTCGTACAGCTTATGAAACGGCTGAAAAAGGGCAGACCGTCCTTTTGTCGCCGGCATGTTCAAGTTACGATATGTACCATCATTTTGAAGAACGGGGCGATGATTTTAAAAAAATCGTCAAGTCCTTGTAAATACGATAGCCACTAGAGGAGGAAACAGTTTCATGCGCCGTGTCATTATATCCGGAGGCGGGACGGGGGGCCATATTTATCCGGCCATTACCATAGCCGAAGCCATTAAAGAAAAGGAGCCGACAGAGATTCTTTATGTCGGATCCAAGACGGGATTGGAAAATACGCTTATTCCAAAACAGGGCTACGACTTCGTCACTCTTGACGTGCGCGGCTTGGAACGTAGACTTTCCGTGCGCAATTTGGTAACTGCAGGAAAAACGGCGGCCAGCCTGTTTCAAGCGGAACGCATTATTCGTCGTTTCAAGCCTCATGTGGTCATCGGTACGGGCGGTTTTGTTTGCGGTCCCGTTTTGATGGCGGCAGCCTTGTCGGGCATACCGACGATGATTCAGGAACAAAATGTCATTCCCGGAGTTACCAATACGATCCTGGCAAAGGTAGTCAATAAGATTGCTCTGGGCTATGAAGAAGCGGCGGAACGATTTAAGCAGAAAAATAAGCTCGTATTTACAGGTAATCCCGTGCGACAGGATATTATGACGGTCAGTCGTCAGGAAGGTTTGGCTTTTCTGGGCTTTGACCCGAATAAATTTACGCTTGTCATTGCCGGTGGCAGTCGCGGGGCTCGCAGTATCAATACGGCTATGTTGACAGTGCATAAATATTTTAAGAACGAGGACGACATTCAAATCCTTCACATTACGGGTGACCATGAGTATGACCGGGTTATGAAACAACTTGACGGAGTCAACGGTCAAGGTTTTTACGGTAAGGGGAGTCGAATTGTTCCTTATTCACACCATATGCCGTCCGTGTTGGCGGCGGCCGACCTTGTAGTCTATAGAGCCGGAGCCGTAGGGCTTGCCGAATTGGCGGCCAGAGGCATTCCTTCAATTCTTGTGCCTTATCCGTATGCAGCTGAAGATCATCAACGTTATAATGCACAGGCCTTTGTCATGAACGGGGCGGCTCGCATGATTTTGGATAAATTATTGACCGGTAGCGATTTGCTTGATGAAATCATATACTTAAAAGAAAATCGCCCGTTATTACAGCGTATGGCGACTGCCAGTCTGGCTATGGGCAGAAGCGACGCGGCTTCGGTCATTGCCGATATAGCATTGGACCTGGCAAAAAAGAGCAAATATGCCAAAAAAGAGGGATAAAGATGATAGATTTAAATACGGTCAGCCGAGTTCATTTTATCGGAATCGGTGGCGTGGGCATGCGTGCTATTGCCGATATTTTTATCGATAAGGGATATATTGTTTCGGGGTCCGATGCCAAGTCGTCACCCGCAACGGATCGACTCAGTCAAAGAGGAGCCCGCATATGCATCGGCCAAAAGGCTGAAAATTTGGGGGATGCACAGGTAGTTATCATTTCTTCGGCAATTCGTGATACGAACGAAGAATTGGAGGCGGCCAGAAAACGACAACTTCCGATCATTCACCGTGCCGATGCATTGGTACATATTATGACCTACGGCAAAGCGATTGCCGTAGCGGGAGCCCACGGTAAGACAACGACTACGTCTATGTTGGGGCAGGTTTTCTATGAAAGCAAAATGGATCCGACCCTCGTCATCGGAGGAGAAGTGGATTATTTGCAGGGGAATTCCGTTCTCGGTAAGGGCGAGTACGTCATTGCCGAAGCGGATGAAAGCGACGGAACCTTTTTAAAGGAACATCCTCATATTGCCGTTGTTACCAATATCGATGCGGACCATATGGATCATTACGGCACGATTGAAAATGTCATTCAGGCCTTTAAAGATTTTATTCATTTACTTGACCCTCAGACGGGTTTGGCCGTCTTGTGTGCCGATAATGATAAAATCAGGGCCTTTTTGCCGGAAGTAAAGCGTCCTTTTGTGACGTATGCCATTGAAGCTCCGGCTGATTACAAAGCTAAGAATATCGGTTACCATGAAGGTAAGCTTATATTTGACGTGTATAAACACGATGAATTTTTAGGATCCGTTGAACTGAATGTACCGGGCAATCATAATGTACTGAATGCTTTGGCAACTGTAGCCGTATCCTTATCCTGCGGTATA
>FLSB01002935.1_pt1 | contig 10113 bp, 9 predicted proteins | sample 1550551 | NCBI WGS metagenome assembly FLSB01 (sample SAMEA4031774, study PRJEB14383) | metagenome | biome: human; feature: oral; material: saliva | place: Philippines | collected 2014 | reverse complement strand
TTATACCTTGCAGGCGCTCGTGATATTACCGTATTGGTATCCTCTGGCGTATTGCACAAAGACTACAAACGTCTTGATTCCTTGCAATCCGAATTGATCGACTTGCTCGGCCTTGAAGAAAAACATGGTAACTTGGCTGAAAACGCTAAAGGCGCTGATATCCTTCTTGGCGTATCCGCAGCAGGTGTTTTCACAAAAGAAATCTTGGAAAACTTAGCTGACGACGCTATCGTATTCGCTATGGCGAACCCTAACCCAGAAGCAACATACGCTGATATGAAAGCTGCTGGCGTTCGCATCGCAGGTACAGGCCGTTCCGACGCTCCTAACCAAATCAATAACGTAGCTGTATTCCCTGGTATCTTCCGCGGTGCTATCGACGTTCGCGCATCCAAAATCACTGACGAAATGAAATTGGCTGCTGCCGACGCATTGGCACACTTGATTCCAGACAGCGAATTGACTGATGAAAACATCATGCCATCCGTATTCGACCCTCGCGTAGCTCCTGCAGTTGCAAAAGCAGTTGCTGAAGTAGCCGTTAAACAAGGCATCGCGAAAAAACCTCAAATCGTTGAAGACGGTCATTACGAAGGTTAATTTTAACTAAATCAAATATGATTTTGAACATGCATCCTACGGGGTGCATGTTTTTTACATAAAATTTTAATGAAGTTAAAAAAATACTTGTCAGAATAGTAGTCCGATGATATAATAATTTTCGTTGCAGAGAGGTACTCACAACTGAGTAAAACTCAGCAAAAGTAGTGGTTGACATCAACTACCGGGTTTGCTATAATTAGCAAGTAATTAATGACGGGGCATAGCGCAGTTTGGTAGCGCACCTGGCTTGGGACCAGGGGGTCGCAGGTTCGAATCCTGCTGCTCCGACCATTTTTTATTTTGCGGGTGTAGCTCAATGGTAGAGCCCCAGCCTTCCAAGCTGGTCGCGAGGGTTCGATTCCCTTCACCCGCTCCATTTTTTTTTGCCTTTTTTAGGGTGAACGAAAAATGACGTCATTAGTTGACGATACATGCCACATAATTTATACTATAATAGATAATTACATATAAAGGTAATCCACATGGTTCAGTAGCTCAGTTGGATAGAGCAACGGCCTTCTAAGCCGTGGGTCGGGGGTTCGAATCCCTCCTGGATCACCAAAGAAAACTAAGTGAATCTATAAATGTTGGATAATATTTGTAGATGTTGGAAAGCTAATAAAAATAAAGCTTTCTAACAAAAATAGAATAGAAAAATGTTGGATAGTGTTTGAGGTTGTTGGAATAAATTGCCCCTAAAATACCCCTAATGCATTTGCCTCTATTCTATGCAGAAGATAGCAGTTACGTTTTATATGTGGCTGTTATTTTTTTTACTTGACTAATTAACAAAATAAAATTATAATTAACGCATAAGTTAATTAACAGTTGCGTTAAATTGCTAATTAAGCTTGTATGAGGAGGATGAAACTATGGCAACTGTATTCGGAAAGGCGTTACGAAAGATACGAATAAATCGTGACGAATTACTAATGGATATGGCCAAAAAACTTGAAATTACATCTGCTTATTTGTCATCCATAGAGAATGGCAAAAGAGGTATACCTCAAGACATGTCCAAAAAAATTATTAAATTATATAATTTGGATGCGGATGAAAGTAAAAATCTTTTTACGGCGGAAGATGAATCTAGAAAGAAAGTAGAATTTGATTTTACAAATTCTGATCCAAGTAAAAAAAACATTGTATTGGCACTTGCGAGAAGTTTTGATGAACTTAGTGATGAACAGTTACAAGAAATCAGAAACATTTTAGACAAGAGAAAGGATTAAAATATGGTAGGATTGACGGTTGACCCACTGTCTTTAGCTCAAATTAGAAAAATTGTAAAAAAATTTAGAAAAATATTGGGGCTTCGATCAGATGAACCAGTAGATGTATTGCGAATATTAGAATTTGTATTAGCAAGTATTGGTGTAGAGTTGGAAATAGTTCCAATGGCAGACATGAAGAATAATCATGGGGAAACATTGATAGGTAAAAATACAATAAAGATTCGTGAAGATGTATATGAAAGAGCTTATGCAGGATATGGTCGTGATAGGCTAACAATTGCTCATGAGATAGGCCACTTGATTTTACATAAGCCAGAAAATATATCATTAAACAGAGCAGATAATGTGGCAATTCCTGCATATTTAAATCCTGAATGGCAAGCCAATGCTTTTGCGGGAGAATTGTTAGCTCCTTATGATGTTATACAAGGGAAAAGCTTGATGGAAATATCTAATACATTTGGGGTGACAGTTGATGCGGCTAAGATTCAAAGAGATAGAGGCAGATAGGAGGAACTATGATTAATGGCATAAAAAAACAGCCACCTAGTGGCTGAATACACAAGGGGCTGTTGCCATATCGAATTAGTTGGCGCTAATTCAGATATGAATCTAAACCAAAATGGTCAGACAAAAAATATTTACTTAGATTATTTTAGCATTTTGGCATAGGTTTTGCAATAGCTCCAGAAAGGAGCGTCCTATGTGGATTTGTGTAAAAGAATATACAAACCGTTGGGGTAAACGCATGATTGCGGCTGAATACGGCCGTGCATGTTGGAGATTCTATATCCCATGCAAAGGTAAAAAGAAATCCTCTAATTAATTGAGGTCTAACTGGTAAAAAGAATATAAGCTGACTATAGGAAGGTTATTAGTTAGGTAGGGTCATAGCATTATAACTATGGCCCTATTTTTATTTTGTGGAAACAGATTGGCCAATATTATTAATTGTATTAGAAACTTCTTTTTCCATTTCATCTGTAATATGGGTATAGATGGCTAGGGTAGTGCGTGGCTACACGTTCCATAATAGCCTTTAGAGGGACGTTAGCTTCTGCTAATAGGCTGATAAGGGTATGACGAAATGTATGGGTGCTTACAGGCTTATGAAAGCCTACACGTTTGATTATCTTATTAACAAAGTGAAGGTCATAAGGAAGGCCACCATCAGTCACAAAGATATAGTCATTCTTTGCAAGATTTCCTTTCCATAGTCTACGGGCTTTATTGGCCAAGATAAAATGATTGATGATTTTATCTGCATGGACATCTAGGGAGACTTTACGAATGGAATAGGCATTTTTAGGAGATAAGCGCATAGCATCATCTGCAAAGCTTCCACGAGTGGTAAGGGTACCATTTATATTAATAACATTATTTTCTTTGTCATCAGCTCTTTTAATTCTGCTTTAGTTAGGAACTTTGCACGATTCTTTTTTACCTTATCAACATTGGTTAGGGGCTTATGTAGTTGCACGTTATCAATGAAGCGGATATCAGCAATAAAACCCATACGATAAGAATATTTTAGAGTTTGTCGAATTAGGCCAAGAACAGAATTAGCATAGCCATATGATCTTGTTTTTTGAAATTCATCAAAGGCAGTTTGGACAATGGCCGTTGTTAGCTTAGATAAAAGTATATTTTCAAGTGGCATACGCTCCACGGCTGCTTGCAGGCGGACAAGTCCATAATGCGTACTATATTTACGAAATGTGAGATTGATGAGAGGCCTAGGTCCTGTCATTGATTTTTCCCTCATCCTGTTGGCGCAGGGTGGGGGATTTTTATTTGGGGAGTATAGAAAAGGAGAAGGCACATGATCATCGAATTATGTCATGTGCCTTCTTGCATGTTAGTAAATGCGGGCGAACCGCTTATGACATAATATTAGCATGGTACATTGAAGATTTCAATTCTGATTTAGATAACAAAAAAAGCGTTCATTAGAGAACGCTTTTTTGCTTTTTGTCATTGCTGACAAGGTATAAATTGTTTTTTGGGAATCAAGCCCAATTTGTATTTATATTATACGTTCTTTTCTATTAACTTGTCAATGTTTTTAGGAAGTGTATGGCTTGTATGTAAATATAGAATATTTGCAAGGTCTGAATCACTAATACGAATACCATATAATGGGTGAGTGCGTTTATCAGGGAATTTTATACGAGCTTTATCAATAGTACGGATGTGATTTGTTTCTACAATACTCCCTTCTTTCATTTTATCTCTAAAGGTCATAATATCTTGGTTGGTAGATACTATAAGTTCAACACCTTTATTAACAAGGCTTGTATATTTTTCTTTGAACTGATCATCAGTGTAATCCTTTTTATGATTCATTAGCTCAATAACATCTAATCTAAGCGTTTTATAATCCTCACTATCTAGGTCAAAGTTGTTAAAGGCTTTTTCTGCTAGAAGTGATGGTACAGGACGTGTTAGCTCATGCTCCCAAGGCATTAGAACATTATGTTTAGCTTTTTTGGAGGTGAGTGGCATAACAGTAATAATAGGGTTTTTCTTCATATCATCACTGTTAATTACAACTGCATAATGGGGATAGCTGAATTCACTACCAATACCACAACCAAAATCAAGGAATAAGATTTGACCTTGTTCATATTTAGGTAGAAATGTAGATTTAAATTTATGTTCATTTGCTTTTAAATGAATAAAGTTATATAGCCATTTTATGAAGCGATTATAATTGGTTAGGTTTGTCTCATTTAAGGCTTTTGTGAATCGAACATATTTTTTTACTAAAGACGTATAGAGTTTAGTCATATTACCTCACTTGATTTTTTAATACTTCTAAGCCTTCAGGAATACCATTACTTTTAGCTACTGTAGAAAAGTTAATATCAGAACACTCATCTAAGAACTCATCTGGCAGTAATAGTTCTACCGCAAAAGCATTAGCTTGCCTTTCGATTTTATCAATAGAAAACAATGTATGCTTTCATTAACATTAGGATGTAGTATTGAATGGCCTAATTCGTGGGCACAGGTATTGTGGTTTTTCTTTAATCTTTTAACAATCCCTTTTATATCCACAACAAGCACTCCTACTTATTTTTATATTTGTTTGGGGTAAATTTTTGTTTAGCTCTTTCTTTAGCAAGACGAATGGAATTTTCTAAGGAAATGCGCAATAAATTTTTAGTATCCTCGTCCATTTCTTGGTCGCCATTATAGAAAGAAAGGGCAGCATTACTATCTAGGTCATCAAGGATAGACTGCAATCTTTTTTGAATATCACGCTCATCCTTACTATTATTTACAGGCATATTTGTTGAAGTTTGAGCATTTGGGTTCTTTTTAGTAGATTGTTCAGAAGACCAGTCCATTAAATATTCTGGTGTGGTGTTAAATATATTGGCAAGTGGTTTCAATATAGTAATAGGGAGTTTCTCAACGTCTTGATTCTCATATCTATAATAAGTAGCTCTAGAAATTCCTAGTTTTGCAATTATATCTTCTACTGAAAGTTGGTGCTCTTTGCGTAAGCGTTTTATTCGCTCGTGTATTTTTTCACTCATAGAAACCTCCTTTTTATTAGAGTATATATAACATGTATCAAAAATGCAACATAAAAAGAAATGAAATATCAAAAATGAGATTTCTGGAAAGGAGGAATAGGAATGAGAGGAATAATTGTAATCAAAATCACTTTCTTTCAATTTATCATATATATTTCTCTACTCAAAATATATTGGTCAAATAAAAAAGTCAAAAAAAGTCAAAAATATTTTGTTTGACCTATTGACTTTTTGACTTAATGAGTTTATTATAATGACATAAGGTTAAAGAAACCTAGAAATAAAGCAAGAAATTAAAGAGACTTAAAAGGTCAAATAGATATACTTGTAGTAATAAAGTGAGGTAATTTATATGAACAACAACTTCAATAACTTTGGCAGCGATTTTGGTAGCATGAATGATTTGTTCAATCAATTGATGGGTAACATGGGTGGTTATTCCACAGAAAACCGTCGTTATAAAATAAATGGTCGTGAAGTAACTCCTGAAGAGTTTGCTTATTATCGTCAAACAGGTCATTTGCCTACTAATGAAGAAATCCAAGCAGCACAAGCTGCAGCTCAACAAGGTCAAATGAAAAAGGATGGTATCCTTGCTCGTTTAGGTACGAACTTAACAGACGAAGCTCGTAACGGTAAGCTTGATCCTGTTATCGGTCGTAACAAAGAAATTCAAGAAACTGCTGAAATCTTGGCACGTCGTACAAAAAACAATCCTGTGTTAGTCGGCGATGCTGGCGTTGGTAAAACAGCTGTTGTAGAAGGCTTGGCACAAGCAATCGTAAACGGCGATGTTCCAGCAGCAATTAAAAATAAAGAAATTATTTCCATCGATATTTCCGGTTTGGAAGCTGGTACTCAATATCGTGGTTCCTTCGAAGAAAATATCCAAAACCTTATCAAAGAAGTTAAGGCCGCTGGTAATATCATCTTGTTCTTCGACGAAATCCACCAAATTTTGGGCGCTGGTTCCACAGGTGATGGTCAAGGATCCAAAGGCTTGGCAGATATTTTGAAACCAGCTTTGTCCCGCGGTGAATTAACAGTTATCGGTGCTACAACACAAGATGAATACCGTAACACAATCATGAAAAACGCAGCACTTGCTCGTCGTTTCAATGAAGTAAAAGTAAATGCACCATCTGCAGAAGATACTTTCAAAATTCTACAAGGTATTCGTCCATTGTACGAAGCGCATCATAACATTGAATTGCCAGATGCCGTTTTGAAAGCAGCTGTAGATTATTCCGTACAATACATCCCTCAACGTAGCTTGCCAGACAAAGCCATCGACTTGATCGATGTAACAGCAGCTCACTTGGCTTCCCAACATCCTGTAACCGATATTAAAACATTGGAAGCAGATATTGCAGAAGCTAAAGCAAAACAAGAAGAATTTGCTCAAAAAGAAGATTATGAATCCGCTATTAACGAAAAAATGCGTATTCAAAAGTTACAAGAAGAAATCGACAAGCATACTGATAACCAAAAGGTTGTAGCTAAGGTTAATGATGTAGCTGAAGCAGTAGAACGTATGACAGGAATCCCTGTTTCCCAAATGGGGGCATCTGATATTGAACGTTTGAAAGATATGAAATCTCGTTTACAAGCTCATGTCATCGGCCAAGATAAAGCGGTAGAAGCTGTATCTAAAGCAATCCGTCGTAACCGTGCAGGCTTTGACGAAGGCAATCGTCCAATCGGTAGCTTCTTATTCGTAGGTCCTACTGGTGTTGGTAAAACAGAATTGGCTAAACAATTAGCTCTTGATATGTTTGGTAACAAGGACGCTATTATCCGTTTGGATATGTCCGAATACAGTGACCGTACAGCGGTTTCTAAATTGATTGGTGCTACAGCTGGTTACGTTGGTTATGAAGATAACTCCAATACATTGACTGAACGCGTTCGTCGTAATCCTTACTCCATCGTATTGTTCGACGAAATTGAAAAAGCAGACCCTCAAGTTATTACATTACTTCTTCAAGTATTGGACGATGGTCGCTTAACAGATGGTCAAGGTAACACAGTAAACTTCAAGAACACTGTTATCATTGCTACATCCAACGCAGGCTTTGGTTATGGCAGCGACAACGATGATGAAAACAAAGTTGATGTAATGGACCGCATTGCTCCATTCTTCCGCCCTGAATTCTTGAACCGTTTCAATGCTGTTATTGAATTCAATCAATTAAGCAAAGAAGATTTGAAGAAAATCGTTGATTTGATGCTCGACCAAGTTAATAAAACTTTGGCTAAAAAACAAATTACATTAGATGTAACTGACGCAGCTAAAGATTTGTTGATGGAACAAGGTTACGATAAAACTATGGGCGCTCGTCCATTACGCCGTGTTATCGAATCCGAAATTCGTGACAATGTAACAGATTACTACTTGGATCACATCGATGCGAAACACTTGTTGGCTGATGTTGTGGATGGTCACATCGTGATCAGCGACAAGGATGCTGCTAATACATCTGATGCTAAATCCGATGATGACAAATCTGCAGACCACAGCAAACAAGCTGATGATGCTGCATCCAAGGACAATAAATAATCGGTAGGCTATTGACCCTTTCATTGAATCCCTTACAACTCTCTCCATATACACAAATATAACAATAGTCCTATTGATGGTGAAAGCACTCGACATTACGTCGAGTGCTTTTTTGCGTTATTACATGAATTTTGTATACATGACAAAAATCATTGATAAGGTAGCAATATATTTTGTATAATCATGTTACTATATTCTATAGAATTTAAAGAAGAGATGAAGAATATAACGAAGGATGAAGAATATAAGAAAAGATGAAGGATATAAGGGAAATCAAGAATATAGGAAAATCAAGAATATAAGGAAGATCAAGAATATAAGGCAAATCAAGCATATAAGGAATATGAAGGACGATAGGAGAATAGTGATGTCACATTATATAGATCTAAATAGCGATTTAGGTGAAAGCTTTGGTAATTACACATTGAGTATGGATAGTGAGGTATTAAATCACGTTACTAGTGCCAATGTGGCTTGTGGTTGGCATGCAGGGGATCCTCTCATCATGGAGGCCACCGTTAAGATGTGTAAAGAGAAGGGCGTAGCCGTAGGGGCTCATCCGGGATATCCTGATTTGATGGGCTTTGGACGCCGCAAGATGGCGGTGAGTCCTGATGAGGCACGGACGTATATGATCTACCAACTCGGTGCGTTGCAAGGATTTTGCAATCAGTACGATGTAGAGTTGCAGCATATGAAATTACATGGTGCTTTTTATAACATGGCGTGCGTAACGTCAGAATTAGCTGATGCGGTATTAGATGGTTTACAAGCGGTGAATCCCAATGTTCGAGCCATGGTGCTCAGCGGTAGTTATATCGCCAAAGAGGCGGAGCGACGAGGAATTCCAGTGATACAAGAGGTCTTTGCAGACCGAGGTTATACAGAGGAAGGCACATTGGTGCCTCGTACGGAAGAGGGGGCTTTCATAAAAGACCCACAAGAGGCCTTAGAACGAGTACTCATGATGGTGCAAGAAGGCAAGGTCGTAACGAATACGGGCAAAACAATCGATATCGTAGCCGATTCCGTATGCGTTCATGGCGATAATCCGAAAGCGATAGCTTTCACAAAATATATTCGTGAAGGCCTTACTAAGGCGGGCGTTATTGTAGCGAATTTTCAGAATCGATAGTTCAAAATCGATTGTGTAAGAATAGTAAGTATCAGAATAGATAAAAGGAGTCAGTATGAAACCGATTACAGGTAAAGCGAGTTTATCTGTCCTCTTAGGGGCAGCATTTTTGATGGCCACGTCGTCCATTGGGCCAGGATTTATGTTACAAACGGCGGCGTTTACAGGCCAGTTAAAGGCGGATTTTGCGTTCGCCATTGTGGTGTCCGTTATTTTCTCCATCATTGCACAGCTCAATGTATGGACCATCATCGGCATATCCCAAATGCGGGGCCAAGATATTGCGAATAAGGTCTTGCCCGGCCTTGGTTACTTCGTAGCATTCTTGATTTCCCTTGGGGGCCTTGCGTTCAATATCGGCAACATTGGGGGCGCGTCCATGGGCCTTAACATCGTATTCGGTATCGATACGACGACGGCAGCGGCCATCAGTGGTATCTTGGGGATTTTATTATTTGCATCTCCAAAAATGGGAGGTGTTCTCGATAATACGGCGAAAGTGTTGGGCACAGTGATGCTCGTACTCATCGGTTATGTAGCGTTTTCTACTAATCCTCCTGTAGCAGAGGCTGCAACCCATGCCATTGTGCCAACCAATTACCCTTGGCTAGCTACGATTACCCTTATCGGCGGTACCGTAGGTGGGTATATTACATTCTCCGGCGGCCATCGCTTGATTGATGCGGGCATTACAGGCCGTGAACATTTAAAAGATGTGCGTCGTGCTGCCTTCATGGGCATGTCCGTAGACGCCATTGTTCGTATATTGTTATTCTTAGCCGTACTCGGCGTAGTATCCATGGGCTTTGCGTTAGATCCAAAGGATCCAGCAGGTTCTGCATTCTTACTCGGTGCTGGTGAAATCGGTCATAAATTATTCGGTATCGTATTCTTCTGCGCTGCATTGACATCTGTTGTGGGTGCAGCCTATACATCGGTATCCTTCCTTAAAACCTTGTTCAAGGTGGTGGAACGGTATGAAAAATTGACCATTATGGCATTCATTTTCGTGTCCACATGCATTCTTATCTTTAT
>FLSB01327493.1_pt1 | contig 10117 bp, 14 predicted proteins | sample 1550551 | NCBI WGS metagenome assembly FLSB01 (sample SAMEA4031774, study PRJEB14383) | metagenome | biome: human; feature: oral; material: saliva | place: Philippines | collected 2014 | reverse complement strand
ATGGAGTGCTGGATTTCAAAATGTAGGTGTATATAGTGGTTATTCTTTATTGTGGGATGAAACATATGCATATAGTCAAATGCCAAGCGTTCCTGTATGGTGTGCACAATATGATTCGCAGTGTGATTATCCAAATATTAGAATATGGCAATATAGCGATTGCGGAATGGTAGCTGACAAAGAAGTAGATGTCAACTATATGTATGATTAGGAGGAAGTATGAATGATAAAATCAAAAACTTTATTCACGCTCATTACATCTCTGTTCCTATTTGTATTGTCCTTTGTATCATTGCCTGTATATGGTTCTACGCCGACAGAGCAAGTAATATTGACACGACAGGAATACAACGAGCTACTGATGAAGTTCGAAACGCTCAACAATACAATCAACGAGCAGTTGAAGATAATAGACGAGTTAGAACAGCAATTGAACGTAGCACAGATGTCAACGAGCGAATCGAAACAAGAATTAATAGAATCGATGAACTTAATCAAAGAACAGAGGGAGCAATTACTAATAGCCAAGAACACGTTAGAGCAGCAAGAGAAAACGCTATCAATGCAAAACGAATCATTGGCGAAGGTGAACGCATACTTAGAAATGCAGATGAGAGAACTCAAAAGAATCAAGATGCAACAAAGGAACAGTAAAATACTAAACATATTATTAGGTGGAACAGTTGTTTATTTAGTTGCAAAAAATTGAGGTGATCCATATATCTCCATAGCGTGTAATGGTGGATGCACGCAACTATCAACTATAAGTTGTCAGTTGAGTAGTAAAGCAATTGTTTATAACTGAATAACATAAATAAAAGCCTACTAGCTTAGATAAAAATCTTTGTTAGTAGGCTTTATTTTTTTAGAATGGTATAATTAAACGTAGCGGATAATATGAATTTGCAATATAAAAGTGGTTCGTACAGCGTGTCATATGCACCACCATATCGCATGAGTGCGAACATTCAATGGCCTGTTCCTTAAATTGGGGCAGGTCATTACTATAATTGAATATAATTTCTACCCTATCGTCAAATATGGTAGCTTGCTTTATGAAAGTGTCAATAATGCTTGCTCTACCTTGCTTGGTGGTGGGGTTTTCTTTTGACATTTTTGTTAAAAAGAACTCAATATGTTCCGCTGTCAAGTGTATTTGATTATTTGCTATTTCGTGGTTCGCACGGCGTGTCATTTGGTATTGTAATTCCGCCTCTGTTTTCTCGATTTGGTTTTGTAGTGTGTCAGATATAAACCCTTTGGCGATTGCTTTCATATAATTATCTAATTCCGATTGTAATTGTTTTATGCGATCATTGACGGCTTGTAATTCTAATTCGCTTGTACTCATCATATCTTTATTGGCTTTGATAGCCATTTTTGCCAATTCCTCAATGGTATTAGGTTGATTCAATATCTCAAGTGTTTTATTGATTACAATATCCTCAACAATTTCACGTTTTAGATTTGGTGCATCGCATGAATGATGTTTCCGTCTATTGTTGCATACATAATAGTAATGCTTTTCACCACTCCGAGAAGTAGCCGTAGAGCCTACGTAATGAGCGTTACACTTTCCGCAGTATAATTTACCGCATAGATTGTAAAACTCGCTCCTAGATGCCTTTAATTTAATTCTACGGCTATTTGTTGATTGTACTTTATCAAATATCTCTTTTGAAATGATAGCGGGGATAGCATATTCTACTATAATGTCATTCCATTTCATGGTACCGATGTATTTCTCATTGCTTAGAATTCGTCTAATGACCGCATACGAGAATTTTCCGCCTTTCTTGGATAAATACCCTTTGGAGTTTAGAAACGAGCATATAGAGGGGATAGAATGCCCTTTTAGGTACATATCAAAGATACGTTCTACGATTTTTGCCTCACGCTTATTTATAATGAGTGAATTATCATTTGTTTTGTCATATCCTAGCGGTGTAGGCGTGCCATTCATCTTGCCTTTTAATGCGTTATCCGTCATGCCACGTCTAACCTTTTGAGCCAATTCCGCACTATAATATTCCGCCATACCTTCTAATACAGATTCAAGGATAATACCAGCTGGATCGCTACTGATATTTTCCTTTGCACTTATCACCTTAACGCCGTTACGTTTTAAAATGGATTTGTACACCGCACTATCCTCACGGCTACGGCTAAAGCGGTCTAATTGGTACACAATAACATACTCAAAGTTATGTTTCTTCGCATCGTCAATCATTTGACGGAACTCTGGGCGGTGGTCTGTGCGTGCCGATAATGCCTTGTCCGTGTAAATGTGAGTGATAATAATACCTTCACGCTCTGCATATGCCTTGCACTCTCTTATCTGTCCTTCTATTGATTCATCACGTTGTTTGTCTGATGAATAACGAGCGTATATTACACCTTTTGATAATTCCATGGTTAATCCTCTCTACAAATAAAGCCACCTGTGTAGGTGGCTCTTTTTTTATTTCTTTAATGCATCACGATTTCCGTATTGGTCTTGTAAATCTTTTGAAAAATACATGCCATACGCTTTATAGAATACGTAATTACCGACTAGATATGCCATTGTACCCTCACGCACTGGCTGTAAGTCAGTGTTGTAATATTCATCTTCGACAAATTCAGATGAACCATCACTTGTATATTGGCTTAATGTCTTTGTTTTCATTTCTCTTTTGTCATAATCAAAGAAATATTGTGCATGTCTAGCACCTAATAGTCCGTCTTTGAAATTTTGGTGATACTCATCAACGTTGATGATGTAATAGGGTGGTTGATACCTTACAACATTGATACTGTTTAAATCAATTCCAACATTATATTCCATATTCTTAACAATACCAACTATATTGCGATTGCCATCAGCGAACACAGCAAGCGGAATACATAAAACTAACAATAACAATACAACTAGCTTTTTCATTCTCATATCTCCCTTACTTGAAATGATGGTAGAAGTTAATATCGGTTAGCGTTTCATCTTTTAGATCATACCGCCTTACCATTTCTTCAACTAAATTAACATGGCTATCTAGGTAGAAATCATCATTGATGATATGCGATAACTCATGCCGTATTTCTGCTTTCATTTTATCATGTGGCAAGTTTTTATTCACATATATATTATGTGTATCTATATCCTCTGTTTCCTCAGATATTGCCTTAACACATGGTAAATCGCAGTAAATTATATTTACTACCAATACAACACACTCCCCATTTATGGTACCCACGCTTTGAGGGGTACCATTATTTATTTTTAGACTTTAAAAACTCGATATACTCAACTGCTTTTTGCATATCCTCTTTAGATATGTCTTTTGCAGCGGAAAACAACAATCTAGCACCAGGACGAGTACGTAGCATTTCAGCATACTCAGCCGTTTCTTTGTCTACATAGTATCCATTTTGTGCTTGCATTTGCTGAGTATTATCAATTTCATTGCTTTCCCCTGTTAGATATGAAATTGATACACCAAAATACTCGGATAGCTTTTGTAACTTATCAATTTTAGGTTTAGACCTACCTTTTCTCCAATCAGCTAATGATGCTTGTGATATTCCCGTATCTTTTGACACTCTGTAAGCCGTTAATTCCTTTTCTTTCATGATTTCGAATATGCGGTCATATGCCATTTTATCCACCTATTTATAAAAAGTTAAAAATAAAACTGTAATTCTTAATCATTTTTATTGTGAGTTAATTGAATTACTAGCATATGCGTAGTACTATGTAATCACAGGGTAACGCAAATACATAGCATTGTAAAAGCGTTGCATATACTAAATAAATACTTAGTAATTTGATTGTAGCAAAAAGCGAGGTGATAATCAATGAATTTGCAAAAAATCAAGCAACTTATGAAAGACCAAGACATGACAGCATATACACTGTCAAAGAAAACTGGTATTTCACAAGCTGCTATAGGTCAATGGCTAAATGGCAAAAATGGGGCAAGTGTTACAAGCCTTCAAAAGTTGGCTGATTGTTTTAATGTTCCAATTGGCGAACTCATCAAAGAGGAGTGAGAAAGTGAGGTTATTTATAGAAGAGATTTATAAATTTTACGAAAACCCTAAAAATCTAGCCGAGTTTGAAGAGTGGCGAAAGGAAAGGATACACAATGATGAAAATGATATGGCTGTTAAGAGTGGTGGCGTTTCTGATGATAATCGGAACAGTCGGCTCTGTAGAAATTAATAAGATTGACTTTTACACAGCATTTTTACAAATCATGCTCGGTTTTGTGTTACTGATATTAAGTAACTACTGGGCAAGGGAAATCAGATTTTATGAAAAAAGAAAAGTCCGCTAATCATGGCGTAGGAAACCATAGCGGACTTGGTAGAGTACTCGGTTAAATACTCTACCTGTATTGTAACAGAAACAGGAGAAAAAACAATGAAAAACATGAACAAAGCAGTATTAGTATTAGGTATTTCTGCATTAGCAGTAAACGTAGCAAGTGCAAATAATAACACATTGGGCGGTACAGATAACACAATCACCGCATTATCTCATAGCAGTGCAGTATTTGGCTATCAAAACACTATTGATGCTAATAATGCAATCGCATTCGGCGAAAATAACGTGGCAAGCGGTACCAACTCTTTCGTTGGTGGCAATAACAGTAAAGCAACTGGCCGTAATTCCCTAGCGTATGGTAGCCACGCAGAAGCATTGGTTGAATATACCTATGCTATCGGTTCACAAGCTAGAACATCAGCATATGATACTGTAGCCATCGGTAATGGTGCATATGTAAGTGGTGTATCTAGTGTTGCAATTGGCCGTACCAACAATCTAACAGGTAAAAATAGCGTTGTAATTGGTGCTAATAACAAAGACATTAAAGGCAATCAATCAACTGTGATTGGTTACAACAATAAAATGGCTGGCGATATGGAACAAACGATTATCGGTGCTAATTCTGAAACAAGCGGACAGGGTGCAATGGCAATCGGCACACATACACAAGCAACTGCAATTGATGCGGTGGCAGTAGGTAACAATATCATTGCGGATAAACAAAACTCCGTAGCAATTGGTACAAATAGCGTTACCGATGATGCGGTAGGTGTTGATGGCATTACAATCAACGGCACTCGCCATGTATTTGCAGGCGAGCAACCTGCTAGCGTTGTATCCTTTGGCTCTCGTGAACGTGCTGGTGCTGGCGGTGTTAAATATTATAATCGACAATTACAAAATGTAAGTGCTGGCCGTGTTGATGCGGATAGCCTAGATGCAATCAATGGCAGTCAATTATATGCGGTAGTTGATGAAGTAGAAACAAATGCAAAGCAAATTGCGAAAAACAAAAATAATATCAAAGACATTGCAGTAGGTTTGAATATGCTCGGTGATGTGGTAAATGATCATGAGCAACAACTCACTAATCATGAAACACGTATTACAGACCTCGAACATCGTACATACAACTTAACACAAGACATCAATAACAAAGTAAATAACCTAGGCCAACGCATGAATAAATTAGGGGCAAGCTCCGCAGCGTTAAGCGGTTTGCACCCATTGGACTTTAACCGCAATGATAAAGCATCTTATGCGGTTAGCTATGGACGTTACCGCAATGCAAATGCAGTAGCATTGGGAGCATTCTATCGTCCTAATGAACGTACTATGTTCGGTATTGGGGCAAGCTTAGGCGGTGAAACACAACTCACTGTTAACGTAGCCTTTAAAGTTGGTAAAGGTAGCGAATACTTACAACAAGCTAAAACGGATAAAGGTGAAATCACTCAACTAAAAGCACTTGTAGACCAATTAATGAAAGAAGTAGCGGAATTGAAAGGTGATAAATAATGGCTAGTATCTACGAATTAAGCCGTGATTATCAAGAATTATCCTTGATGATTGAAACAGCAGAAACAGAAGAAGAATTACAAGCAATTAATGACACATTAGATGTCATTAGTGATGAACTTGATGTAAAGCTTGAAAATTCAGCTAAGTTTATTAAAAACCTCGATGCGGATATTGATGGACTTGATAAAGAAATCAAACGCTTAACACTCATCAAGAAGCGTAAAGCTGCATTGATTGAACGATTAAAACTTAACTGTGATAACGCTATGAAGTTAAATAATGAAACCACAAAGAAAGTTGGTACATTTACATTCAGTTATCGTAAATCAGAGAAAACGATCGTTGATGATGTAAATAAGTTGCCAGATGAATTGAAAAAGGTTGAATACAAGCCAATTGCAGCAGAAATTAAGAAATACATCAAAGAACATGGTTCGGTAGATGGTGCAAGAATTGAAACTTGTATGAATTTACAAATTAAGTAGGTGTGAATAATGAAGTTTAGAGAATTAAAAGCAAGTGAAATAGATTGCAGAATACAGTCTATAGGGCAAAACAAAACAAAAGCGATTGGAGCAACAATTCTTTTATACAAAGATGCACGTGTTGATATGAATATCCTTGATGAAACTGTAGGTGCTATGAATTGGCAACGTGGACATTCTGTTATCGATGGTAATTTGTATTGTACGATTTCAATTTGGGATGAAACAAAAGAGCAATGGGTTACTAAAAGTGATGTAGGCACAGAAAGTAACACAGAGAAAGAAAAAGGACAAGCATCTGATAGCTTTAAAAGAGCAGGTTTTAATTGGGGTATTGGTAGGGAACTATACACCGCACCATTTGTATATATAACATTACAAGATGGCGAATGGTACGAGGGCCGAGATGGTAAACCTAAATCAAACGCTAAATTCAAAGTAAAAGACATTGCATATGACGAAAACAGAAATATTGTGAAATTGGTTGTTGTAGATAGTAAAGGAAAAGTACGCTATACATTTGGTGAAAATACACAACAACCAACACAAGAAACTGTTTACAACTGGCAAACGCTAAAAGCTAGAGCCACACAAGGCGGTATTAGTGAAGATGAGTTAAAACACTACTTGAAAGATACGTTGAAAGTAGCTGGAACAGATAGCATGACACAAGATCATTACCAACAAGCATTTAATTGGGTTAATGCTCAAAGGTACGCTAAACGATGAAGTGGACAACAAATAACATCGAACTGTTGCGTTCGCCACTCGGTGTAATGGTAGTAATACCAGCACCACATGACAATGAACTAGCGAAATTAGATAAAGAAAAAGAATATGTGATTGAGATTAAAAAGAAATCAAAATCACGTAGCATGAACGCTAATGCATACTGCTGGGTTCTATGTCAGAAAATAGCGGAAAAGTTAAGTAATACAGGCTATACATCAAAAGAGGATGTGTATAGACAAGCAATCAAAGATTGTAGCCATTTTAGTTATGTACCAGTACGTGAGGATGCCATAGAGAGATACATTCAAATATGGCAAGGACACGGATTAGGCTGGATAGCCGAAGATGCTGGCGAATGTCAAAACCTAAAAGGTTATCACAATGTAATGTGCTATCACGGATCCTCAGTATATAACCAGCAAGAAATGGCAAGGCTAATTGATTGTTTAACCGATGAATGTAATCAACTCGGTATCCATTTAGAACCTAGTGAATACATTCAATCACTCATAGAGGGGTGGGAGAGTGAACAACAGAAAGAAAAGAGATAACAAATTATATGCAGTAACACGAAAACAAGCATTTGAAAGAGATAATGGGTGTTGCGTTATATGCGGTAGTAGCTGGGGGTTACAATGCCATCACATAATATTTAGATCACAAGGCGGATTAAGTGATTTAAAAAATCTTGCTTGCTTATGTACAGATTGCCACTACCAGGCACATGGTGTATTTGCAAAAGAGATAAGAAGAAACCTATTGAAGGAAGTAGAAAAGAGGACTGACGAATATGAAAGAAATCAAAGTTATTAAAGCATGGTGTAATAGTCAAATTGAGTATTACCAACAATGGGAAAGCGAAAAAGAATACAACAATGCAACAAATGAACTTAGATTGTTGCATACTTTGTCAAAAATGCTAGATAGTGCTATTGAAGAAAATCAAAAACCAGCTAACTCGATTGTGTTCCTTGGTAGCGATATCAAATATGGAAATGCAGATAGCGAGGATAGAGATAGATAATGGCAGAACGAAGAATGATGGCTAAATCTGTAATTGATACGGATGCATTTTTAGATATGCCAGCAAGCACTCAAAGCCTATACTTTCATATGCTGTTAAGGGCAGATGATGATGGATTCATTGCAAGTCCTAAAGGGATATTGAGAATAATCGGTGCTAGTGATGATGATTTAAAACTTTTACTAGCAAAACAATACCTTTTTAGGTTTGAAAGTGGTGTTGTTGTAATCAAAGATTGGAAGATACATAACTACATTCAGAGTGATCGCTACAAGCCGAGTTTACAGCCAGAACGTGAGTTACTGACTATTACTGCTAATAAGGAGTACACACTGACTAACAGTGATGTATCCGATATGGATACAGAATGTATACAAAATGTATCCATAGGTAAGGTTAGGTTAGGTAAGGTTAGGTTAGGTAAGGTTAGGTTAGGTAAGAATAATATGTCGAGTAAACTCGACTGCACTGACGAAATTATTCAACACCTTAATATGCGTATTGGTGCTAAATACAAAAGCAGTACAGCCAAAACGAAACAATTAATCAATGCAAGAGTAAATGAAGGATTTACGATTGATGATTTTAAAACAGTCATTGATAAAAAATGCGTTGAATGGGCTGGCACTGAATATGAAAAATACCTAAGACCTAATACATTGTTCGGCACTAAATTTGAGTCATATCTAAATCAAAATATAGTTAAGCCAAAAACCAAGAAAAGTGATGCAATTAATGCGGTTAAAGATTTGTACATGAAACTAGGAAGTGATGATTTTGAACAAGAAGCAACAGACACTGACAGCACTATCGATATTACAGCTAGCGTACAGTACTGATATGTCAGTAGAGCGTTTAGAAATGTATGTTGAAATGTTATCTGACATAAACCCTGTTACATTAGAGCAAGCAGCGAAGAATCTTGTAAAAACAAGAAAGTTTTTACCTACGATTGCAGAAATCAGAGAAGAGTGTTCTGCATTAAGTGCATATGTGAATATGCATGATGAAGTGGAAACCGCACAAACTGCATGGGAGAAAGTAATAAGAACAGTAGGCACTTATGGATATGACAACGGAAAGGAGCATTTAGAGGGAATTACCTTACAAGCTGCTAAACCGATATGGTCATCGTTCGACCCTAGAATGGGCCATGAATATAATGAGGCAAGTTGTAGGGCACAGTTTATTAAATGCTATGAGCAATTAATAGATCGTGAAAAACACCGCCAACGCATGGCAAATTCAATAAAGGATAATCACCTATTATTGAAAGCACGAGAAAAGGCTGAACACGATAAAGCCTTGATAAGTGCTGGTCAAAAGCAAATTGAAATGACAAGCACAGGCAACTTGGTCGAGGTGGCAAAAGAACCAGTAGATGTAACAGAAATAATCAACAAAAGCAAAATATCTGATAAAGGGAAAGCGTTGTTAAAACAGGCAATAGGGGGATAAATAAAACAAAAGCCAAAAGAATTTGAAGTAAGTTGTAATGTATCGTTCGATGTAAGTTTTACAGTAATGGCAACTAGCGAAGAACAAGCTATGGTTAAGGTTGAGAATTTGCTTGAGATTATACGGAACGAGGCAACAGTAGATTGCCACATTCATCCTAGCTATGATGTGTACGTGGATGAATGTGAAGCAAAACTGAACTATTTAAGTTACTGAAATTGATTTAAAAGCCCTGTAAGGCGAGTTTGTTTTACGGACGATAAATCATAAGCAATAGATATTACACACACCAAAACAAAGCGATATGGTGCGTAGAATTAAAAAATAGGAGTTGAATATATGAACCAAGTACAACTATTAGGAAATTTAGCACGAGATGCTGAGTTGAGATTTACACAAAGTGGGAAAGCGGTGGCAAATTTCACAGTAGCTGCAACCAATACATACGTTGACAGTACAACAAACGAAACAAAAGAACAAACTGCTTTCATCAACTGTGTAGCATGGGGAAAGCTAGGTGAAAGCATCGGTAATTTGCGTAAAGGTAATCGTTGCTTTGTAGAGGGGCGGTTACAGACACGCAGTTAC
>FLSB01003241.1_pt1 | contig 10131 bp, 12 predicted proteins | sample 1550551 | NCBI WGS metagenome assembly FLSB01 (sample SAMEA4031774, study PRJEB14383) | metagenome | biome: human; feature: oral; material: saliva | place: Philippines | collected 2014 | reverse complement strand
CGCTGACGTATCCCGGACGGTAAGCATAAGTGTACCCGCCATGAGTTGGGACGGCATAACGGAGCCACACCATTTGGCGTTGTGATAGGGCGGTGACCACATCCAAATATTTTTCGTAGCCCGTTGATTCCATTGTAGTTTGAAAAATCATCTTGAAGCTGATTTGACCATTTACAACGCCGAGCTGGCCGGCTTCGTTTCGACTGAAACCGCCCCCAAGGTTATTAGGTGTGTAAACTGGCGTTTCACTCCCCACAATTTTGGCGGATGTGAGTTCCTGCCCCGGGTTGGTTGCGATAATGTCATAAATACGTAACGGCATTTCTTTTTCTCCTTTGCTTTCTCGTGCTTGTTCTTCCTATTATTATATCACAAACACCGTGATTTGTACGAAATAAAAAGGAGGGTGTCACCCTCCGTTTCTTATAATTCGGTGCGAATCACTGCGGATTCTCCGATTTTGAAACCTACCACGAAAAACTTCGTTTCCTGTGGTTTTGCTTCTTTGTGTTGATAGTCCAGCACGGACGAGAGAGTCCGGCGGTATGGCGTTGCGCCTTGTGTTCGTACGATTACACTCATTTTTTTTCCTCCTTACGCTAATCCGAGTTCCACTTCGTGGCGTACCTGACGGGCCAAGCTTGTCACATCCATTCCCGGCGCTGGGTTGATGTTGACGTGGATGGTGTTGCTGGTGCTGTTGTTAACCGTCGACGCGCTCGCATAGTTAGAGTAGCTTGCGTACTGGGCACCGTCGTGAGAAGCTCCATCAGCGGAACCAAAGAACGTATCTTTGACCCATGACCAAATTCCCTCACCGAGTTTTCCGATGGCCCCGATAAGGTCGGAAATCCAACCCACAAAGGTGCCGAGTGCTTTGGACACAATGCCAAGAGTGGACGCGATACCTTTTAGCCCTTCGGCTACCACCGTACCAATCAACCAGCCCAAGAAGTCCGTGAATGGTTTGACGTTTTTAATCAGTTTTCCGATGTTTTCCCCAAGCTCGCTAAATGACTTCCAGAGAAAATCAAGAATTCCGGTCTCTTTCATTTCGTCCAGTGCATCCTGAATCGGTTGAAGCGCTGAATCGAGGAAGGACTTGACAACGTCAATCGCTCCGCTGATGGTTTTGCCCCATGAACTGAAATCGGCGTCTTTGAAGAAGCCCGTCACAATCTTTGTGGATTTGTCAATAACATCAGCCACCGTGTTATAAAGCGACGTGAACACATCGATGATGGCTTGCACGCCTGTTTGGAATGCTTTGCTTTCCGTCCATTCGTTGATCGTGTCCCCGATGCCTTTGATGCTGTCGGCTATTCCCGTGATGTTCTCGTTGATGGTTGGGTCATTAAATGCCCCGGTGATGGCTTGGCCGATGTTTGTCGCCACGGACAAAAGCGACGCCGACAAACCGGCAAAGGCTGTGAGTATTGCTTGGAAGGCGTCGGACTCGATGAAGTTTTTGATATCCTCGAAAATGCCTTTGATGTTTTGGAATGCGTTTTGGATTTTGGCCTGATTTTCAGGGTCGGCGAAGGCGTCACCGATGGCTTTCCCTACGCCCTTAATGATCCCGAAAATTTGGGCGATCGCGTCGTTGATACCTTGGAAGGTTTCCTTGATGGTGTCGGCGTTGCCTTGGTCTTTGAACATGCCAGTGAATGCACCGCTCACGTCTTTGACAAGTGAGACAATACCGCCAAGCACGGTGGACAATACGCCAAGTGTACCCGTCACGAATTCCTGGAAGCCCGGAGTTTTCACCATGTCGGCCAGGTTTTGGCCAATATCCTTGACGCCTTGGACAATGTGCGAAATCGTGTCGCTTGTGTCACTGTTCTTGAATGCCTCACCGATGGACTTAATCAGCCCGGTAATGATATTGGCAACAGATCCGACAAGAGAAACGAGTGAGTCCACCACTTTTTTGAAAATTGGTGAATCCGCTACGCTTTTTACGCTGTCCACTATTTGCTTAATCAGGTTGCCAACCGCACTCAGCGCACTTTGCGTGGTGTCGGAAGAGAACGCATCGCCAAGCACTTTGGCAATGTCTTTAATTGTCCCCATAATGGAGTCGAGCACGTGTTTTGCACCGTCAAAAGCTTTTCCCCAGTCGATTTTTTCGACCATGGAGCCGATGCCTTTAATAACGGTTCCGACAGCGTCGCTGATTTGTTTGAGGACATCTAAGGCACCGCGGAATACGTCGCCAAAGTTAATATGTTGACCGATGGTTTTTAACACTTCAAAAACGGCTTTTGTTTTAGCTCCGACGATGTCAAACACCTTGACAAGTCCGTCAAGCACGGTTGAAAAATCCACGCCTTTTAGTGCGTTTTTGATAGTGTCACCAATTCCGCTGACCTTCGAAAAGGCTGATTCTATGCCTTTTGTAATGGGTGAAAAATCCATGCCGTCGATTTTGTCGGTGAGCTTGCTGACAAAGTCGATTCCCCCAGCTGTCAACTCACTGTAAACGGACTGAAATTTTTGGCCCAGTGTTTCCTGCAAGGTTTCGAAGGCTTCGCCCATGGTTTTTGGTACGGTGGCCGCTTTTCGTGCCGCGTCGGATTGTCCGATTTTGGCCACGGCTTGGTCTACCATTTCAGCCGAAATGGCGCCCTTTTCCATTGCGGCTTGGAAAGTGCCGAACTGCTTGATGACGTCCGGGAAGTTGCGCTCAATTTCCTTTTTAATGGCACCACCCAAGCCCGCGTCTCTTAATTGGCTAAAATCCTGAGCCATTAATTTTCCGGCGCTATTGATTTGGCTAAAAATGACACCGATGTCGGAGATTTTCCGTGACCCATCACCAAGCAAAGCGTAAGCGTTGGCAATGTCTTTTGTTAACTCGCCCGCTTTGTTGGCTTCCACATTTGAGGAAACCAAACCGGCCACAACCTTATTTAATTCGCTTGAGCCGTAAGTGGTGGTTTTTGCGTAGTCCGCCATCTCCTTGGTTAGCTTGTCAATGGTGCCGGAATCCACATCCGAAAAATCAAGGACATTCTTAAGGCTTTTGGCCGACTTTTGCGCTTCCTCCATGGAGGAGATCGCACCTTTGACCGTTCCGGATACGGTGTTGGTGATATTTTGACCGATGGTTAACAAAGAACCGCGGACGATGGTCCCAATTCCTGACGCGATACCTCGAAACGGAGCAGTGATGGCGCCGGTGATCGCATGACCTATGCCACTCATTCCGCCAACAATTGTGCGACTAATAAATCCGCCAACTGCTGAAAATGCACCAGTTACGGCACCTTTAACGGCTGAGCCTGCGGATTTGATACCCTCAACGCCAAGGCGTCCGACGGTACCCCACACCGTGCCCAAAGTTTTGACAACGGCGGTCCCCATTTGTGCCGCGGCATCAACTGCCATGCCACCAACTGCCGAAGCCCCGGATTTTGCAACGCTTCCAAGTTTGGAGACAATCGCTTTCGGTGCTTGTTTAAGTGTTGATGTTAAACCTTCAAGCCCGACGGATGACAAATTTTTGAGCTTTTCGGTAACCGTTCCGGGAGCTTTGGCGATATCTTTGATCGTTGCGATAATTCCCCGCGCTTTATTGGTTACCCCATCGTGTAGAGTTGCGTGGGCTTCAGCCTTGGCGTCACTGATGCTTTTCAGTTGTGCTTTGGTGTCGTTGATTTGCTTTGTAATGGCCGCAAACCCTTTAGGGTCGGCTTTGACGTCAATATGTGAGAGCTCGGTGTCAAGTACGTTGACACGTTTTGTCAACAACTCGGCCAACTTGTCAAGCTGGTGGAAATTGTCTTTTACTTCGTTAAATCCAGCTCGCGACCGGTCAAAGTTGATGATTTCCTTTTGGTTGCCTAATGTCGAAATCGCCGCGTCGATACCTTCGATGGAACGGCCAAATTCGCGAACGCCATTTCCCGGATCAAACTTAAACGTTCCAGCTGTTGCGTTTAATCGTTTGACGGCTGACTCGCTGACGGAAAGCTGACGAGTTAAAGAGCGTGATTCTCTCTCAGCGTTTGCGACTTGCTTGGCCAGTTTGAAGTACGCGCTCGGGTCCACATCCGGGTCAATTTTGTCCAAGTCCTCGCGAAGTAGTTTCGCTTTTTCGTTTGAAAGTGCGAGTGCTTGCGCGAGTTGCTCATGGCGTTTAACAACCAGGTCCGCATTGGTTGGGTCCAGCTTCATATCTTTGCTGAGTTCGTTGGCCTCGCGTTTGGCTTGAGAAATCGCCGCGGTTACCGTCTTTAATGACTTTTCGAGCTGGACGGTTTTACCGTTGATTTCGATTTCCAGTTTGTTTGCCATATCTTACCTCCTTTTTTGTTGTTGTTTTGCTACTTTGTTATATACATCAATGGCCATATCATAGGGCGAATCTAGTAGCACTTGGTCGTTGATATGCTCGGACGCCGTCAAATTGATAATGGTTTGCATTACCACGCGCCGGGCGTATCGCTTCCGGGTCCTTGCGTGGAGTTCGTCGACTGGATCCGGTACAAAATCCGGGCCGTCGTCATCCTCTTCAGGCGTGATCGTCGGTGCCATCAAATCCAAAAGCGGCCCGTCTGGGTCAAGTCCGATTAAATCCAGCCCCTCCATGATTTGCGAAGTGATTAAACCCAGATCGTTTCTTTGTCCGAGTTCCTGTTGGGCCAATGCTTGGTCCAAAAGTTGGAAGTCGTCGAAAATGTCCCGCCCGGTTTGCAATGTGTAGTTCATCACCTGTCGTAATGTTAACATATTAACCTCTCAATATATTAAAAAGGCTACGGCCTTAAAAAGCCATAGCCGTGTCAATTAGCTGAATAAGTCATCGGCCAACTCTGCCGGGTCGACATTGTCGATAATGTCGTAGCGTTCGTCGTCGTTGCCCTCTTTGGTCAAGCGTTGGTACTCCTTGCGGGCGTCAATAACGTTATAAGCGTCCAGCAAGTAAAGGCCAAGGGTCAAGACTTCGAGAGCCTGAATTTTTTCTTCTCCGGTTCCTTCACCGACTTTTTGGACGACGTCCAAAAGGTGTTGATTGGTGACCAATTTGAAGTTTTTGAGTTTGGAGTATTTAACTTTTGACATTTTGGATATTTCCTTTCATTTATATGCTATTAGGCGCTACGGGTTGTGCTTGTTGCTTGTGAATTAGCCAAGACCGTAGTTGTGCCCGGTACATAATCAGGCAGGATGATTCCGCCGGCGTCAATGTAATCTAGAACTTTTTGGACATCATCGCCGCTGAATAAGTATTCGAATTCAGCCGATTTTAGGCCTTTTTTGGTTGGGTAGTAATCGCTACCTGAAGCCTGTACGGACGCTTCCCATTGCACTGCGGTTGGTGTTTCGGAAGAGTCGGTCGTTGTTGATTTGCTTGGTTTGCTGGTTACACTCATATTAGGGTACACAGTGACTAGCAATGCGCGCGATCCATCGCGCTTGGTGCCTAAAGTTGCATATTGGACTAGGCGTTGCGGATATTGTCCGACTGATGCATAGCCAAAGCCGTTGCTGGTTTCGTCCTGTCCAAAGAACTTGATACGCAATTGAGGATCTAGTTGCAAGAAATTCAAGGTCCCTTTTAGCAAGCTAGCCCCCGCGATGGTTGCGTGGTCAGGTACATCATCAGCCGCGATGTTGGTTACGTTCGCTTCGTCCGACATTGCGGAAACTGAAACCAATCCAGTACCGCGGATTACGTCGCTGTACTTGGTTTTGCTGTCTAGTTGGGCGATCAAAAGTCGTTGGTTACCATGGTACATGGTACGGTCGCTATAATTGAAAACCATATTTATTTTACCTCATTTATCTTAGTTTTTGTCGTGCGTCTTTTAGGACGCGGGTTAACGTCCTTGCCCCGTCTGGGTAATGGCGCGGTGCCAAGAACACCAAGGCGTGGTAGGATTTGTCGCTGTAGTTGGAGCGGTTGCCACCATCTACCAAGTATGTCGCGGTTTGGCCTTGTTTGGCTTTTTGTTTCACCGTCATCTTGATGTTGCGCGAAAGTTCACCCGTGCGTTGATGGCGTCGAGCATAAAGACGGAGATCATCCATCACGCCTTGCGCTACATCTCGCACCGCGTTATCTGCGATGGCTCGCACGTTGTCCGCGATGGCTTCCAAGTTGTCATTACTCATCCGGCACACTCCCCGGGCCAACTAGTGTTACTGACCCTGTAAAAATATTGTATCCGCTATCCTCATCGTATTCGACAAAATTGACTCCGTTTTCCAATTGCTCGATAATGTCGCGATTTGTGAAAGCGGGGCGATTTTGAAGAAAAATGAGATCATATGTGGAGGAAGCAATCATGGGGACGCCGTCCGAGTATACAGGCTGTGAGCCTCGGTGGTTAATAAAAAGCGTGGGTCTTGTGAGTTGGTCCTTACTTGTTCCCAGCACGATATCCCAATCGGGTAACTCTTCCGCGAGCCAGTGGTAAAGCTCGTAATATGTGCGATACATCATTAGCGTTTCCCCCTTGCTGAAGTTCCTTCTATAAAATAGGAAGTACCGGTCACATCTTTGGTGAAATCGGTCACGCTGTATTTTACATTTTCGTGAATAAAATACGGCGTGTTGTCCTGGTTGTAGGCGTTGCCGTAAAGCTGGACTTTAAAGCGTAAAGCTCGACCAGCTCCGCGCTCGTTGTACTTGTCGCGCTGTTCGCGTGTGACTCGTTGCATGACAACTGGCACATCTAAGCGGGTTTCCGTTTCGATGTACTCACCATTTTTATTTTTTTCCTGAGAAATCGTGATTAGTGTGACTTGGTCAAACATTTAAGCACCTCCGTACACCAATTGGTTGATGATTTGGCGGAGTCGCTCGGTTTCGGACTCGTGAAAAGCGGGTGAAGCATCCTGCAACATGGCCAAACGTACATACGTTTTCACATATTCCGTCACAAGGGGCCTTTTTGCGCCAGTGATACCTGCCACCGATAAGGAGGCGAGGGCCGAATCAATCAACCCCAGCACCTCGTCATCATAGACAGTGACACCAGCTGGCATTCGTAAGTATGTTTTAACATCGTTTAAAAATTCGCTTGGTGTCATGGTATTACCTCATTTTTTAGCGTTCCAAATCGACGACCGCGATACCGTTAAACGCTACAGCACGCCCAGTTGCTGGTGTTTCGACTAGGATGTCATTTTCGTTGGTGTCCAATTTAAATTGCTCGATACGGTTAAGCGGTTGGTGATCCACGTGATAAGCGCCTTCAGCCATTACAATTGGGCTCAAAGCTTTGGTGCCTTGGTAGATGATCAAATCATCAATGCCAAACGTGTCACAAATCGCTTGTTTATTGTTGAAGAATGTGGTGTTCGGCCATTTTGCACGAACTGCGCTGAGGATGTCGCGTTTTTGTTGTTTCGTTACGATGAGGTATTTTTTACCTGGTGCGTCGATTGCGTCAACCGCTTCTTCTACCGCACCCACGAGGTCTTTTTTACCTGCCACGTGTTTTACCTTGTCGGTGTTTGTTTCATGTTGGATTGCAATGAAACCATTTTCCGCGTTTTGGTCACCGGTTTCACCATCAGTGGCTGTTCCCTCAACTAGCGCCAAATCAACGATTTTATCGATTACGCGTTGGGCTAGTTCGCTTACGATGGTGTTGTATAGCTCACCGTAATTGTCAATCGTGCGACGGTCGATTTCATTGATTGATTGCGCCTTATAAATCATTTTAGGTTTGATACCTGAAACTTTAAGCGTTGCGGCTTGTTTCACTTTGGTTGTGCCGGGGATGTGGACTTGCGCTTCATCGTTAGAAGTGAGTTCACGCGTAATAAGCATTGCACCAAGGTTTGTAACTTTAAGCAATGGATAAACCGGATTGGTACGAGTCAAAACTGTTTCGAGTTGAAGTTCCAATTTTTTAGGCAAATAATTGTCTTTGTCAGTGACGGTGATTCCGTTTTGTTGCAACTTTTCGCCCCAAGCTTTGCTAAATTCAGCGTCTGACTTGCTGTTAAGTTTGAGGGTTGCGAAATCCTCCATTGCACGGTCAGTTTCTAGGTATGGTTTATTTACTGTTTTGTCCATGTTGTCCTCCGTTTGGATCAGTTGATTACGTTGTGATTTTAACTCTTGGATTTCGTCGGAAAGTTTGTTGAGTGTTTCAACATTCCCCGCCGTTTTGGCTAATTCCGCCAACTCCGCGAGCCGGTTATCGATGCTTTCGATTTGGTCAATGAGTTTCATCAGTTGCCCCTCCATTTGTTATTATCTTATTATATCATTTTTATCTGGTCGTGTCAGAGAAAAAGCGCGGAACGAAGCACATTTAGGCGGATTTTTTCGGTTTCTTCCGTTGTAACCGTTTCGGTTACATCAGCTGAGATGGTTTCGGTTTCGGTTTCGGCTTCCGTTTCGGAATTTTCGGCCCCGTTCGTTGTAACCGTCGGGGTTACATCAGCTGGGACCGCTCCGGCTTTTGATTCTTCGGATTGTTCACCGTCCGTTGTAACCGTCGGGGTTACATCAGCCGGGACCGCTTCCGGGTTTTTCTCGTTCGTTGTAACCTCCGCGGTTACATCAACCGGGACCGCTTCAGTGTTGGAAACTTCCCCGGTGTGACGGTCGGCGCCAACTGACACGAGAGACACCTCTTTTAGGATTGCCGAATTGACCCGCACGTATTCGCCATCTTCCATGACGTCGTAATCCTTGATGTAATAGCTCACGCTTAATTCGTTGATCACGCCATCGCGCCAAAGTTGCTCCGCGTGTTGGGCTTGTGGGGTTGTGACATAAAATGTGATCTCTCCCACAAATTCGCCGGCTTCGTTTGGTTTTCCGTCGGTTGTGATATACCCGACGACATCTTCCACTCGGTTGTCCGCGTGTTCCACTAAAACTGGGTAACGGTCGCGGGTTGTTTGAATTGAATTGGCGGTGAGTTGTAACTTATTGTCGTTGACCTCGTCCACATGTGCATAGACAACGCGGTAAGATTTGGGCGCGTTGTCTCCTGCACTATTTCGGACCAAGTCACCAACCGTGATGACGTTTTCACGTTCATCAATCAGTACGTTCTTGATTTTCATATTTTTTCCCCTTGTGTCAGATTAACCAATCAATACGGCCGCAGGTTTGGCGGTGTTGGTGCCTGCATCGTATACCACGCGCGCACCATCGGGGCGTGTCAATACATACACATCAGTGGCGATTTGGTCGGCTTTGTAAGCTTTGCTGACGTTCACCAAGAAATTAGCGCCCACTGGTTGCACGTTTTTAACTTCTTGTGTGCCTTTGGAAATTTTAAGTCGGGAGCCGTCGAAGATATAGGTATAATCGCGGTTTTTCAAATCCTCGGTAGCTGTTGCGATGGCTTGGTCTACTGTTTGTTTGGCGTCGCGGTTGTAGTCGAAAACCTGAGAAGCAACCAAAGAGCTCAACCCTGTGAAAATTCCCAAGTTTGTGTACGTTGGCTGATCGTTTAACATTTGCGTGACTTTGGTTTGCACGTCGGCAGGTGTTGCTTTGCCGTTGATGCGTTCGGTCAATTTTGCCCAAATGTCGGTCGTGTTGTAATCGGCCGCAGTGTCTAAGATGGCCTTGGCGATTTGCTTGATATGGTCATCTCCCACGGCCGCGCTTGTTGCATTAGCGGCGGCTTGTGTCAGTGTTTCGGTTGCGGTTTCGTCAACCAATGAGGCGATCGCGTCGATTAGTTGTGCAAAGTTTGCACCGTTTGCTAATTGGCCATCAGTCCATTTTGGTTTTTGGCTTTGCGAAAAAGCGTTTGTTTTTTGTGTCATGATGTGCTCCTTTAATTTTTAATTTGGGTTACGTATTGCTTGCCGGTCGTTGGGTCGGTATAGACGATGACGGCCGAGTTAATGTTAAACGTGCGACCGCTCCAACATTTGGAGCTGGAGTCGTATTGTGGGTATCCATCCAACTGTCCGTGGTAATAAATTTGATACAATCCGTGCTGGTCGCCATAATATGTTCCGCTGGACGTGTCGGTGTCGTACATGGTCGCAACAAGTGTTCGGCCGTCGCCTACAAACTGTGCCTTCTTGAGGTCAAGTTGCATGGCTTGTACACCGCTCAGCCATTTTGCGAAATCATCGCCAGCCGGCGGTCCTGACCAGCCATCACGGTCGATACCTGTTGTGTTTGCATAATTA
>FLSB01001836.1_pt2 | contig 10137 bp, 9 predicted proteins | sample 1550551 | NCBI WGS metagenome assembly FLSB01 (sample SAMEA4031774, study PRJEB14383) | metagenome | biome: human; feature: oral; material: saliva | place: Philippines | collected 2014 | reverse complement strand
TGTCTAGCATATGCACTTAAACTTTCCACATAACGACGCTGTCCTTCAGCATAGATAGTATCAAAGGCTAGTGAACTTTTACCACTACCACTTAATCCAGTAATAACAACAAACTGATCACGTGGAATTTCTAAGTTTATATTTTTAAGATTATTTTCCCTTGCTCCTTGTATTACAATTTTATTTTTCTTTTGCATAAATTACCTCAAATGATTCTATACAATCAAATTCTTATTTTTCTTAGTGAAGACTTTAAATACTCATATACCTTCATATAATATCATTTCTCAAAAGTCTTTACTCAACTCTCTTATTATAACATAAATACAAATGAATATTAAAAAAGAAAGTTCTGAAATACAATTTCAAAACTTCCAAAATATACTAAATGACTCTCAAATCGATGAAAAAGGTTTAAAAAATTCAAACTAAACAAAATTCAGCTTCTTTTTATATATCGGTAATTAAAAAATATCTTCTAATTTTTTTATAATATTTTTTAAATTGTTTTCTATTTCAACTATATTACTACCTATACTATTTAATAATTCATTCACATTTACTTCAAAATCATTAGGGAGAATTTTAGCATGTTCTTTAGCATATGATATCATTCTCTTTTCTCCTGGATGAGTAAGTTCATTTACTGCAAATATAATATCGAAATAAGATTCTATAAATGCTGCAATACGATGATTTACACTAACTAAATCTCCGCGAGTAAATGCTTTTATAATCTGTTTATCATAAGAAGGTAAATTCCCTGTTAATAAACGAAAATTTTTCAAAATAATATTTTCTTTTAATTCTTTTGGGAATGGTACTGAAAATCTTTCTTTTATTCTATAAAATTCTTTATGTGGATCATATAGAATTTTACTATTTTTCAAATTATGCCAAAAGCATGTTGTATATCCGTTACTCGCTTGATGTTTTTCGACAACATTTTCTATATTATTCTCAAAATCATTTATATTTCTATAAACAATATCTATGTCTATTCCATCAGATAAAGTACAATTATCCTCTACTTCCCAAAACTGATTTTCTAACTCAATATAAGAACAATGTTTATCTAAAATTAATTTTCTAACATCTTTATTAGGTATATTTTCACAATAAATATATAGGTCATAATCAGAACTTCTATCATAGTTACTACCACTTCTAGAACCTCCTAATACTATTGCAGTTACCTCCGGTAATTTAGTAAATTCAAACCAAAGACTATTAAATACTTCCATTTTATTATCCTTCCTACTTTAATATAATCACTATTACATATTATTCTAACATACATCCTTATTTGTTTATATACATATTTTAAACTTTTACTAAATATTAAGAAAAAACGGCTCATCAAAAAATCGAACTGATGGAAAAAATCAGTCCGATTAAATTATATACAAAAGTGAAAAAAAGTATAGAAAAAAACACAAATATCCATTATAATTTAATCGACCAAAACTAAAGAAAGGAATATTTGTGTCATGAATAATTATAGTATAGATATAAAAAAATTACTAGGGGTAATCGATAATAATGTTAAAATTAATGGAGTTGAAGAGGTGATTTGTTCAAAACATGAAGATAGTCCTCTTCCTCCTAAAGTATTATTTAAAATCGTTTATGCCAAACTTGAATACAAACATCATATGTGTGAAAAGTGTGGTACTAAATGCAATTCTAAAGTTATTAAAAATGGATGTAAAACTAGCCACATTAAACTACAAAAATGTGGAGGTTCGAATACATATCTTCACTTAGATAAACAACGTTATTACTGTAGAAATTGTAATCAATACTCTACAGCTGAAACATCTATAACTAAAGGAAAATCTACTATCTCACTTGAATTAAAACGAGAAGTTATATACCGATTAACACTAGAATCATCTAGAAAATCTATCGCTAGAGAATGTAATATAAGCGATATGACTGTTTATAATATTCAAAAAGAATTGTTTAAATCAGTAACTAAGAGACCGTCTTCTAAATTACCCGAATACTTATGTCTTGATGAATTTAGGTCAACTAATTATGTTGAAGGTCATTTAAGTTTTATTTATTGTGACGCTTTAACTCACAAAGTAATCGATATACTTACAAATCATAGAAAAGTTACTATAGTAAATCATTTTAAATCTAGGTATTCATTAAAAGAACGTTTAAAAGTAAAAATGATCTGTACAGATATGAATGCAGGATATATGGCTATGATTAAAGATATCTTCCCTAATACTACTGTAATTATTGATAGATTTCATATAATACAAGCCTTAAATAATTCATTAAATAATCTTAGAATACGTATTATGAAAAGATTTAATACTATTTCAAAAGATGATACTAAAGATAAAATTAAAGAAAAAGATCAAATTTATAATCAATTCAAAACATATTGGAAACTACTATTAAAGCGTGAAGATGAGATTTCTATTGATGATTACGGAAAAAAAATTATTTTAAACAATGGATTACAAGTAGAGAAATAGTGAAACATCTTATTAATCAAGATGAAGTATTAAGGGATGCATACTATACGACTCAAATGCTTTTTGATGCATTTGACGCACGTAATTATAAGGGATTCTTTGATATTATTAGATCAAATAGAGATACTATCGCTGAAGAATTCTCAGCTACTTTTAAAACATTTACTAATAATAAATCATATATTGAAAACTCATTAAGATACAATCTATCTAATGGACCAATAGAAGGTATCATTAATAAGATTAAAAATATAAAGCGTACAGGTTATGGTTATAGAAATTTCTTCAGTCTTAAAGCTAGGGTTCTAATTGTATTTAACCTTGGATATTCTAATACTGATAGGAATGTTAAAGAACTAATAGACTATGATAATATGGCTGCTTAAAACTGGACAATAATATTACAATAGCTAAATTTATCGATAATAATATATAATTTCTTGACAAGATAAAATTCAAGAACTAAAATTTGATTTACAATGTTTAACTATCTAATTTCAATCCAAAAATTATTTATTTAATATCTATTTTTTAAAAAAAGGAATCATGAGCTTTAAGCTCATGACCCTTCTCATCAGTCCTAAATTTTGTAGAACCAAATTTATAATGCAAAAAGATATGAAGCTATTTTACTGATTTGTTCAATAAAAGAGTTTCATATCAAAAACGTTATTTTAATCCCTTAAAACTATCTATTTTTATTTTTTCCTTACTTATTCCAGCGGATTCTAGAAAATTTTTCATAGTCTCAACATCATCAGGTTTACCTGATAAAAGATATATTGCTCTATTTCCATAATTATCCACTACCTTTTTAAGTTTATCTTGACTTTGTTCTATACTTCTACTAGTTTCATAAGTGAAATCTTGTCCTTTATTAGATAACTCTATCAACTCTTTATTAAAGACCTTTACCCCATTATCTAAATGATTTAGTATAATCGAACGTTTAGAACTCCATTCTTTAACAATTGGTCTAATTGCTGCAATACCAACATCAGATGCAAAACAAACAATAGGTTCTTGACCATCTACAATCTCTAAGTTTTTATCTAACCAACTAACGTTAACCTTTTCACCAATTTGTAAATTAGTTAGCTCTTGTTTAAACTTACTTCCACTATTTCGAGTCAAAAGAACAATCTCATTTTCATCTGGATTAGTTGCAATAGTAAGCCAACGGTTATTTTCCTTTTTATCTTCAATATTAGGAACTGTAACTTTTATATATGAACCTGCCTTCCAACTCATATTATTTGGCTTTTCAAATCGAAACACATAAAGATTATCACTTACATTATCTATTGATTTCACAGATAAAGTTTGACTACGTCCAAGAAATACGAATATTCCAGATATTATTACCACCAAAATCACAGCTATAATAAAAATAATAGTTAACATTTTTTTACCTCTTTTCATTTTCTTCCTCTTTCTTAAAATTATAGTTAATATGGTGTAGCCTAAGATACAGTTATATTAACTAAATTTGTTACTCTATTTAAAATACTATTTTTTATAATGAATATTTTAAAAAATTCATTCATTTTTCTTCTAAAAGATAGTGACTCATATATCTCGATTTCTTAAGAAACACGATTTTGTCGAGTCACTTGCCTCATTAATTTATTAGATATCTAAAATCATTTATAAAGTGAATAAAATATCAATAAGCCACTAACTATGTGTTCTCATGAGAATTTAGAACTTTTGTTGCTACCCCTTAAATAATCCTTTTACAAAATAAATTGCTAATTTTTCAGTTGTTTCACTAACATTAGGAATATCTTTTTCCGTAACGTTCATATCTATATAGTTAAAAAGAGTATAAATTTTCAAAATCTCTTGAATCTTTTCTTGAGAATACCCTTCTATTTGCAATCGATTAGTAAAATTTTCAACTAAAAACTTGTAGAATTGATTAGATGCCTTCCCCTCTTCTGATGAATAATAGTTGTGTAATTCACTAGAAATAGCAGGATTGTACCACTCTGATAAAATCTTATTAGTTGATATTAAACTTCTTGACTGACCAAAAAGCTCCTCTGTAAGCTTAACTACATCACCTTCCCAATCGATATTGTTTATCATCAGTTGACGAATACGATTATTTTCTTCTATATAAACATCTAGAAATATTTTTTCTTTACTTTCATAAAAGTTATAAAAAGTACCAACTGCCACTTTTGCCTGTTTTGCTATTTCTGAAATTGCCGTTGCTTTATACCCTTTTTTAGAAAATACCTCATAAGCTGCTTCTTTTAACATCTGTTTTTTATCCAATTAAATCACCTCCTATTTGATGAATGAATATTTATTTTTATTCATTCATATTTTATCAAATATCATCTTTAAAGTCAATAGTATAATACAATGTAAAAAAAATTTCATTCTTTAGAAACTATTGAGCTTTTACTAAAGAATTACTTTATTTGTCTATAACAAAAAAATAAAGTTATAGAAAAATTAATTCTCTATAACTCTATTTTTTCTTATTACAAGTTTTTTAAAAAAATACTTTGTTTTATGCTACGCTATGTTATCCATGTCATACAATTTCTTATACTTGTCATTTGTTGCGTATAGTTCACTATGTGTTCCATCCATTTCAATTTCTCCATCTTTAATGAAGATTACTCTATCCATATATTCGATAGAATTTAAATGATGGGTAATCCAAACAATTGTTTTATCTTTACTAGATTCAAAAATTGTAGTTAATAGTTCATGTTCAGTCTTTGGATCTAACCCTACAGTTGGCTCATCTAGTAACAACAATTCATTGTTTTGAATTATACTTCTAGCGAATGCAATACGTTGACGTTCTCCACCAGAAAATCTACTTCCAGTTTCAAATACATTTGTATCTATACCATCAGGTAAACTTTTCAGTAATTTAGTTAATTGTGCTTTTTCTAAACTATCATTAATCTTACTTTCAATTTCAGAATCTTCTATACCTGCATCTAAAAGAGCAAGTTTTAAATTTTCTCTAATAGTCATATCAAATAAATATGGTTTCTGGTTTAATAGTGAAATTTCTGTACCTAACATTTTTTCTGTTGGTTTTTTATCTAGTACAACTATTTCTCCATTATAGTCAGTATATGTCCCAGTTAATAGTTTTACTAATGTAGATTTACCAACACCACTTCTTCCTAATATTGCTACTTTCTCACCTTTCTTAATTGAAAGTGATAAGTTGTTTAATATTATTTTACCTTTTTCATATTCAAAAGATAAGTTTTTAACATCAATAATATTTCCATCAGAATTTTTAGCTTCAGTGATTTCAATTTGTTCATCGTCTTCTTGATCATAAAATTCTTTAACACGATTAATTGATACTTCATATCCTGGTATGTGAGCAACTGCTTCACTAGTCATCACAGCTACACTAAGAACTGATAATATCATCATACAAAATGATGCAATATAAACATTCTCAATTACGTTATTTACCGTCATATTCCAACAGCTATAAATCATTAAGAACGCTGTGGCTCCAGCAAGTAGGTTTACAATGTTTTCTCTTAAGTGAACGAATGTTTTAATTTTTCTTTCTCGTTTTAAAAGTTTTTCCTCTTTAGCTTGGTAGTCATCCATAAATTCATTTACTTTGTTAGAAGAAATCCAATCGCTTAATCCAAAAATAGCACTTGTAAAATCACGATATAAATTATATTTAGCTTCTTTCATAATTTGGAAGTTTTTTCTAGTAATTGTAAGTGACACGAATGGTACTACAAATATTATAAATAATCCGAATAAAGATGCTAAGATTGCATAATTCATATCATATCCAAACATAACTGTAATAAAAAGTACATATAGTACTAACGAAATAATACTAGGGAAGATTGTTTTTAAGTAAATATTTTGCATATTTTCAATATCTTCTGAAATTATACCTAGTAGATCTCCAGATTTATATTCTTTCTTAAGTTTTAACGCTTTAGGTTCTAAAATTCTGTACACCCTACTACGCATTTTTTCTATTATTCCTAATACTAAATTGTGACTTACTAATCTTTGGATATAAGCAAATGTTGATTGTGCTAGTGAGAAAGTTCTAGTTAATACAGTTGGAACTTGTAACATTAGGATATTCCCTATACGTAATGAGGCTTTACTAATTAAAAATCCTGATACGTACATTAACGCTGCTCCACTAATAACAGACATTAATCCTAAAAATACAACTCCACTCATTACCGCTTTATTCTTTTTAAGTTCTGTTCTTACAATTGAATTATTTTTCACTATAGCTACCTCCTACTAGATTAGCTTTTAACTTATCAAATCGAGGTGAATTTTTAAATTCTACGACTTTTTCGAAATCACTAACCCTTCCTTGTTCTAGATTTAACACATAATCTACATTATTTAACCAGTGTAGTCTATGTGTAGCTATAATAACTGTTCTTCCTTTAAATAGCTCTAACAGTTTTTCTTTAATTTCAAACTCTGTTTCAATATCCAGATGACTAGTAGGTTCATCTAGAATAATTATTTCTCTATTACTTATTAAAGCTCTGGCAATAGCTATACGTTGTGCTTGTCCACCACTTAACTCTTGTCCACCTTCACCGATACTAGTATCAAACCCTTGTGGAAGAGTTGAAATTAATTTATCTAATCCTACTAATTTACTAATTTCTTTTAAGTACTCTTCACTAACACTTTCATCACTATAGAATAAAATGTTATTACGAATTGTATCTGGGAATATATATGGAAACTGTGAAATATACGAAATATTACTCGACCAGTGAACATTTTTTAAATTTGTAATTTCATCATTTATTAATATCTCACCTTCACTTTGTTCATTAAATCCTGATAATATTGAAATTAATGAAGTTTTACCACTTCCACTTTGTCCTACAAGACAAATTTTTTCACCTTTGTTTATTGACAAAGTAATATTATCAAGAATTTTCTTCTCATCTTTAATTAAACCTATATTTTTTAGTTTAATACTATCTACACTCTCTATAAAAGTTTTCTCAGATTTATTTTTCTCATTATCAATTATCATTCTGTTAATATCTTCATAAGCCATTTGCCCATCAAGTGTTGCATGATAATCTGTTGCCGCTTGTTTCATCGGTAGGAAAAATTCTGGTGCTATTAATAATACAGTAAGTGATGGTAATAGCACTGTACTTCCATCTAATAGTAATATCCCTAATCTAACAGCTAAAAGAGCAATTGCTATAGTTGTTAAGAAATCTAAGGCAAAGCTATTTAGAAATGCCACACTAAGTGTTTTCATAGTACTCTGACGATATTCTCTATTTTTCTTTTCCATTATTGGTAAATAATTCTTACTTACACCTAAGAATTTAAGTGTTTCCACTCCTCGAATTGTATCGATAAAGTTGTTCGAAAGAGCTCTATATTTTTTATATTGTCTATTCGCCATATCTCTAGCATTAATTCCTAACAGTATCATAAAAATAACGATAACTGGGATTACAGATATTATCATTAAGGCGGATACATAATCTGTATAAAATATAAAGATAACTACTAAGGTTGGTATAATTGCTCCACGTATTTGTTTTGATACATTTAGTTCAAAATATTGTTTTACTTTTCCTACTCCATCAATTGCTAATGTTACTAATTTTCCTGATCCCTCTCTAGACGTAAAATCAGGACCTAAATCAAAATAACTTCTCAATAGTTTTTTTCTAAGTTCTTTTTCAAAGGTTATTGCATGATTTTCTGTAAAATACTGTTGTAAATGCAAGAACACTATTCTAAATATAAAACCTATTAAAAAAAGGACACTATCTCTTACAACATTATCATAATTTTTATCAAATAACCCCACTATAGCTTTTGATAAAAAAGCAGCTTGTATAATTATACAAGCTGCTTCGAATATTGATAATATTAATAGCGTCAATGTAAGACTTTTTTTAACAGGAAGTTTTAATTTTGCTTCCTTTTTTTTCATTGACTAATACTCCAATTCATCTTCTTTAGTTAGTCGTTTTCTAAAAATAGAATATGACCAAACTTGATATCCTAAAACGAATGGCAATAGGAATAATGCAACTATTGTCATAAGTCTTAGAGTGTATACTCCACTCGCAGCATCATAAATAAATAGTGATTGACTAACATCATTACTGTTTATAATAGCACGTGGGAACATACCAGCGAAGACACTTAGAGTTAGGAATGCTAAAGTTCCTGATGTACTTAAGAATGCACCTAAGTCACGACCTTTGAAGTTTAAAACAAATGATAACACGAAGAATGCTACTGCTATTAAAGCTAGTACTAAACCAACGTAGTAGTTTGTTGTGAAAATATCTGTTTTAAATAAAGCCCAAATTGCGAATACTAATGTTACTACCGCAGCAAATGGGAATAATAATGCAGATGTTGCACGAGCTGCGTTTCTTAATTCTCCAGTAGTTTTAAGAGCTAAAAATTGTGCTCCGTGAACTAACATAAGAAGTAACATCATAATTCCACCAAGAATAGTAAATGGTGATAATAATCCTAAGAAACCGTCAACTAAGTTTTTCTTAGCGTCTAGGTTTGCTCCTGTCATGAAGTTAGCTACTGCAACTCCCCATAATACTGGAGGAAGTAAGCTACCAACAAACATTGCTATATCGAATGATTTAATCCAAGCTCTATTATCTCCTAATTTACCTCTAAATTCAAATGATACGCCTCGTAGGATTAACGCTACAAGCATTAATACAAATGCGATGTAATATCCACTGAATAATTTACCATACCAGATAGGAAACGCTGCAAACATCGCTCCACCACCTGTTAATAACCAAACTTCGTTTGCATCCCAGAAAGGACCAATTGTATTGAAGTAAACACGTTTATCTTCATCAGTTTTACCTAATACTTGAGCTAAAACCCCAACTCCGAAGTCATATCCTTCTAACACGAAGAATCCTGTAAATAGTATTGTAATAAGTAAGAACCATATATTTGGTAAAGCTACTGACCAATCCATACTATGCTACCTCCTTCACAGTTGTTTCTTTTTTGTTCATTGTATATCTGAACGCTACAAATTGTGCAATACCTAAAATTGTGTATAGTACACAGAATACTAATAGTGAGAACAATACTGATGATGCTGAGTTTGGAGAAACTCCAGATTCAGTAGCCATCACTCCGAAGATTAAGAAAGGTTGACGACCCATCTCTGCCATAATCCAACCACAAGCAGTAGCAACTTCAGCTACTAGTAAAGTCCATGGCATAAGTTGTAAGAACCAACGTTTTTTAATTTCAGTTCTCTTGAATGCATATATAGTACCAAGTAACGACATTAAGATTAAGATACCCACTGAACCAGACATAACTCTAAATGAGTAATAAATTGTTGGTACGTCTGGTGTGTAATCGATGTGTTTTCCGACTACTGGATAGTATTTTTCATCCATTTCTTTTTGAAGAGTTTTCATACCTTTAAGGCTTCCTTCAAATTTATCATATGCTAAGAAACTTAACATACCTGGAACTTCAAGGTAATGTTCTGCTTTTTGTTGTTTTTGATCGATTGATGCAAGAACTGAGAACGGTGCTGAATTTCCAGTATCTTCATATAGAGCTTCAGCAGCTGCAACTTTCATAGGATATTCTCTTACTA
>FLSB01329780.1_pt1 | contig 10248 bp, 8 predicted proteins | sample 1550551 | NCBI WGS metagenome assembly FLSB01 (sample SAMEA4031774, study PRJEB14383) | metagenome | biome: human; feature: oral; material: saliva | place: Philippines | collected 2014 | reverse complement strand
CCCCGACACGACCATCGGCGGGCGCCGGATCGTGGCTGCGCGCCACGAGATGGGCGCCGCCCTCGCGCGCGAAAACCCCATCGAGGCGGACCTCGTGATCCCCACGCCCGACTCGGGCACGCCCGCCGCGATCGGCTACGCGCAGGAGGCCGGGATCCCCTTCGCCCAAGGCCTCGTGAAGAACGCCTACGTGGGCCGAACCTTCATCCAGCCCACGCAGTCCCTGCGCCAGCTGGGCATCCGCCTCAAGCTCAACCCCCTGCGCGAGGTCATCGAAGGCAAGCGCCTCGTCGTCATCGACGACTCGATCGTGCGCGGTAACACGCAGCGCGCGCTCGTCAAGATGCTGCGCGAGGCCGGGGCCGCCGAGGTGCACGTGCGCATTTCGTCCCCGCCGGTTGCGTGGCCGTGCTTCTTCGGTATCGATTTCCCGACGCGCGCCGAACTCATCGCCTCGTCCATGAGCGTCGAGCAGGTCCGCGACTCGATCGGTGCCGACTCTCTGGCGTACCTGTCGATCGACGGCATGGTCGCGGCCACCGGACAGGGCACATCCCTGTGCCTCGGCTGCTTCACCGGCGAATACCCGGAGACGATCCCCGCCGGCACGCCCGTGCCCGGAACCCCCGACGCTACCCCCTGCTAACCCCTACGCCCGCGGCGCACCAGCACCGCGGGCGTTGTTCTCACCCCGACCACCCGACACGGCCTCGTCGAGCGCCACCTGCGAAAGGCACCACCCATGACCGACACCCCCCTGGATTACGCGACCGCCGGCGTTGACACCGCGGCGGGCGACCGCGCCGTCGAGCTGATGAAGAGCGCTGTCGCCGCCACCCACGACTCCACCGTGCTGGGCGCGACCGGCGGATTCGCCGGCATGGTGGACGCCTCGGCGCTGCTGGGCATGGAGAAGCCCCTGCTCGCGACCTCCACGGACGGCGTGGGCACGAAGATCGCGATCGCGCAGGCCATGGACGTGCACGACACGATCGGCCAGGACCTGGTCGGCATGGTCGTCGACGACATCGTCGTGATCGGCGCACGCCCGGTCCTCATGACCGACTACATCGCATGCGGGCACGTGGTCCCCGAGCGCATCGCCTCCATCGTCACCGGCATCGCGCGCGCCTGCGAGGCCACGGGCACGCCCCTCATCGGCGGCGAGACCGCGGAGCACCCGGGCGTCATGGAGCCCGACGACTACGACATCGCGGGCGCGGCGACCGGCGTCGTGGACGCCTCCAAGCTGCTGGGCCCCGAGCGCGTGACCGACGGCGACGTCGTCATCGCCATGGCCTCTTCGGGCCTGCACTCCAACGGCTATTCGCTGGTGCGCTCGGTCGTCTCGCGCGTGGGCGCGTCCCTCGACTCCCACGTGGCAGAGTTCGGCCGCACCCTCGGCGAGGAGCTCCTCGAGCCCACACGCCTGTACACGCGCCTGTGCCTCGACCTGGTCGAGCGCTTCGGCATCGGCGGCATTCACGCGTACTCGCACGTGACCGGCGGCGGCCTGGCCGCGAACCTGTCGCGCGTCCTGCCAGTCGGCGCCATCGCCACCGTGGACCGCTCCACGTGGACCGTGCCCGCCGTCTTCGACTGGGTACGCCGCGGCGGCGACGTCACCTGGGTCGGCATGGAGGATTCCCTGAACCTGGGCGTCGGTATGGTCGCCGTCGTCTCCGCGTCCGTCGCCTCCGAGGTCCAATCCGCGATCAACGAGGCCGGGGTGGCCGCGTGGGTCCTGGGCTCCGTCACGTCGGCCGGTGCCGACGGCACTGTGGCTGGGTTTGGGTCTGTGTCTGACCTGAGCGCTGATTCCTCCGGCGTGCGCCTCATCTCCGGCACGAAGGGTGTCCAGGCGGGCGCCGTGCTGCTGCACGGCGAGTACCGCGTGGGTTGAGCTGCGCTGAGCTTCGCTGAGCTGCGCGCCTGTGTTGAGCGCGTTGCTGTGTGTGAGGGGTCGAGGCCTGCGGGCCTCGGCCCCTTATTGCGTTGGCGGGGGTGCGAGTGCGGGTGTGTGGACGCGCTTATGCGCGTGCGACGCCTCGGCGGCCCTCGATGAGCCCGGAGTGATCAGGAAACGTTGTTCGGGTACGCCAAAGCGGCGGACCGGCTAGCGGTCCGCCGTGTGGCTGAGCCGTTACTTAGTGGAGGATCCACCCGTCCAGAAGGACTCATCGAGCTGCTTCGGGTCGATGTCGTCGTCTTCTGCGGGAATCTCGGCGAAGTCGGCGTATTTCGAGTAGAGGTCGTCGTCGATCGCATCGTCCTCTTCGGGCTCGTCCGCCGGCGCGTGTGCCAGGTACGAGTCCTCATCCGCCAGCTCGCGCTGGAGTGCGTTTAGGTCGGTGTCGGGGCTGAAATACTTCAGCTTCCGAGCGACTTTCATCTGCTTAGCCTTTTGACGGCCGCGCCCCATGGCGTCGACCCCCTCCGCGTCGTTCGGGTCCGCGTTGAGCGGTTCCCTGGGTGTTCAAAATGTTTCGTGGGACCATCATAGCTAATGACGGGCCTTGACCTCACCTTGGATCGTGTTTTGCGCGCTCAGCTGAGCGGCACTCGGCCCGCGAAAGCCCACGAAAACGGGGAAATGTAACCGGCGCAACCCACGGCCGGTGTGGCCGGAGTTACGCCGGTTCGCGTCAGTTGGTGCTTACAGCGCCTCGGTCACGTCGGACTTCAGGGCCGCGAGCGTGTGCGCGGCGGCCTCGCGGGCTGCTCGGCGGGCCTCGCGACGCGAACGACGCGACGAGCGGGTCGCCAGCAGGACGATTACGCCGATGGTGCCGATCGCGGACAGGGCGACGATGCCGACCTTCTTGAGGGCCTCGGCGTTGCCGCCGGCCGCGTCCTGCAGGGTCAGCGACGCAGACTCCTTGAAGGAAGCGAAACGGGCGCTGGCCTCGTCCTTCGCCTCCTGGGCGAGGGCGGCGGGCTGGACGCGCGCGTACAGCTGGTCGATCGTGGCGGCCAGTTCGGCGCGCTGGCGCTCGAGGTCGGCCGCGATCTGGGCCTCCGTGCGCGGCTCAGAGGAGGGGAACGCGGGGGCGGACTCGCCGACGGTCACGTTGCGCGGATCGAGGTTCGTGCTCACTTGCCCAGTCCCTTCTCGATGGCTTCCTTGGTGGCGGCGACCGACGCGGCAGGGTCCGGGCGGTGCGCCTGCGCGCTCTTGAGGGAGTGGGCGCCGACGAGGGCGAGGATCAGGACGATCAGGAGGAGGACGCCGACGATGATGAGCGACGCCGCCCACGCGGGCAGGACGAGCGCGAGCGCGATCTCGGCGGTGTGCAGCGTCCAGCCGAGCAGGTAGAGCGCGAAGACCGCGGCGGCCACGAGGAGGGCGACGCCCTTACCGCTCTTGGCTGCGAAGGTGCGCAGCTTCGCCTTGTTGAGCTCGATCTCACCGCGAATAATCCCGGAGAGCTGGCCGGTCACGGACGCGAAGAGGGCGCCGATGCTGGGGCGGGCCTCGCCTGCGGCCTGCGCGGTGTTGACGGGCGGCGGCGGGTACTGCCCGGGCTGGGGGGTGGGCTGAGTCATGGGTGCTCCTGCGCGTGCGGGTGAGCGAGGCGGTGCCTCGCCTGATACGCCTAGTCTCTCATGAAGGAGGTCGGCTCGCAGTGACCGGTCCGTTACTCCTGCGGGGCGATCGAACCGGGCAGATCGGAGAGGATCTTGCGGGCGCGCACGACCAGGTCGGAGACCTCGGGCTCGGCCATGGCCGGGTCCTCGGTGTCAACGACGGGAATGCCTCGCAGCGCGGTCTCGGTGCGGGGCTCGGGCGAGGCCTGGGGCACCTGCGTTGCCTGGCCTGCCTGGTTTGCCTGGCTTGCCTGCGCGGGCGCTGTCTCCACACGGGTGGTCGCCGCGTCGAGGGCCGCCTCGGCGTGGTCGGCCATCCCCGTCGTGGGGTTTTCCTCGGGTGCGGATGCCTGCTGCGCGTTCGCGGGCTGTGCCCCGGCCTCGTTGGCGCCCAGCGGGTGCCACGCGGGGGCCGAGGAGGACCCGGTGGGGGAGATGACCTCGTCGAAGGAGGAGGGCAGGGCCGAGGGGATCGGGCCGAGGAGGGCCTTCGGGTCCTCGGGGTTGGCCTCCAGGGAAGCGTTGATGAGTGCGACGGAGGGGCCGGGCGCATCGAGGGCGACGCGGCCGTTCGTCAGCAGGATCGCGCGGTCGGTGGCGGCGGCGACCTCGGGGTTCGGGGTCGCGAGGACGACCGCGCAGCCCGCGTCCGCGAGGGCGCGCAGGAGGGGGCCGAGTTCCGTGCGGGCGGCGGGGGGCAGGGTGATCGGGTCTTCGACGAGGAAGACCTCCGCGCCGGACACGATCGCGCGGGCGATGAGGGCCTTGAAGCGCTCCCACTCGGAAAGCTCGGAGGGGTGGAGTTCGACGCGCTGGGCGAGGCCCGTGATCTGCAGGGCGCCCACGAGGTTATCCCAGTCGGCGACGGAACCCGTCGCGGACAGGGGGGCCAGGATGTTCTGGCGGATCGTCAGGGACTCGTCCAGCGGGGAGTCCGCGCGGATCAGTGCGACCGAGCCGATGCGGCCCGCGAGGCGCGCTGCCAGCGAGCGCGAGGGCGCGGCGACGATGCGGCCCGCCTGCGGCTCCTCGAGGCCCGCGAGGATCAGGAAAAGGGCGCGGGCGCGGCGGCCCGTCGGGTCCAGGATCGCGCTCAGCGAGCGCGCGCGGAAGCCCAAGTCGATGTTTGCCAGGAGGACCGCGCCCGACGCGTGGTCCGTGTAGGTGATGCCCAGGCCGGCGACCTGGACGCGGCCGCCGCGGCCTTTCGCGGAGAACGAGCGGCGCGAGCGGTACCAGGGGCGCGGCTCGGCGGGCGGCAGGTGCACGGGGGCGGCGAGGGCGACCTCGTTGCCGGTGGTGTTGCTTGCTGCGGTGTTGGTGTTCGTTGCCGCGCTGTTGGCGCTGTTGGGCGCGCTGTTGGCGCTGTTGGGTGCGCTGTTAGCGGGCGTGATGAGGGGGCCGTCGGACACGAGGGTTTCCTGCGGGTCCAGTGCGCCGGCCTCGGCGAGCGTGGCCGCTGCTTCCTGCTCGGAGGGTGCGCCGACCTCGTCGAGGGCGCTGAGCGTCTCCTCGAACGACGGGGCGGACATCTCGGCGAGCGCGTCCGCCATCGACTGGGCGGGCGTCTGCGAGGCTTGCTCGGCGGCGGCCGTCACGTCGGCCAGCTCCTGGCCATCCGAACCGTGCAGGTTTTCACGCGGGTCATTCGACATGCCCCCATTGTTTCAGGATCGTGCCACTTGTGTCGCCATGGCACGCGGAAGTGGGTGGGGTGGCATCGCCAAAAAGTCCTAGCGGATGTGGCTTGCATCTCTGGAATTGGAGATGTATGCTGTAGTCACGATTGAATCTCAGTAAGAGCCGACTCGTTAGCGGCTCCGAATGCTCCACCGGGTCCTTCTCCACGAAGGGCCCGGTAATTTTTTAAAACGGACACAAATGTGTGTGCGGTGTGACACCATGTCTTCATGATTAATTCCTCAGAAAACATTCCGGGTATCCGCTACCGCGTCGGCATCGATGTTGGCCTGAAATCTATTGGTTTCTGCGCGGTCGAGGTCGACCGCAACGATCAGCCCGTCAAGCTGCTGAACTCCATGGTTTTCATTCACGACGCCGGTGTCGATCCGAATGAGAACAAGGCGGCGAAGAGTCGAAAGCTGACGGCTGGCGTCGCCCGGCGGACGCGCCGCCTCTACCGCACGCGACACCAGCGCCTGGTGAACTTGGATCGAGTTCTCTCCAAGGAATTCGGATGGCCGCTGCCTGACCTGACGGCTTGCAAGGATCCGCGCGAGCCCTGGCATGTGCGCTCGCGGCTGCTCGAGGGGTATATCGCCGATGAGGCTAAGAGGAAGGCTGCGCTGTCGGTCGCGCTGCGACACATGGCTCGCCACCGCGGCTGGCGCAATCCCTACGCCAAGGTGGAGACGCTCCTGCAGCCCGCTGAACCGAGCGACTTCCTCAAAGGGTTAAACGAGCGCATCAGCACGTCCCTTGGTAGGAGCTTCCCAGCTGACGCAACCCCTGGTCAGCTTGTGGATGCGTATCTCGCTCATCCCGACTACGTGCAGAAGGCAGGTACTCCCAAGCTACGCGGGCCCAACGGTATTCTCGCCGGCAAGCTCCACCAGAGCGACAATGCCGAGGAAATCCGCCGGATCTGCGAGGTGCAGCAGATTGATCCTGCTGACCGTGATCGGCTGATCCGAGCCGTCTTCCAGGCGAAGTCTCCCAAGGGCAGTGCGAAGGAACGTGGCCTTGTAGGCCATGATGAGCTGCCGGGGCAGGGCAAACACGTGCGCGCGGAGAAGGCGCATCCCGCCTTCCAGAAGTTCCGCATCGTCAGCGTGCTGGCGAACTTGCGTATCCGCGAGGGGCGTGCGGAGCGTGCGCTGACTCCAGAGGAGTTGCAGGGGCTGACTGATTTCCTGCTCGTCGCTGGACTCAAACAGGAGGTCACCTGGCAGGACCTGGCCGATAACCTCGGTATAGAGCGTTCGGATCTGCGAGGTACAGCGAAGGCCTCGTTCGACGGGTCGCCGGTCCTGCGCAACCCTCCGACGGACGTCACCACCGAGAAGATCCTGGCCTGCAAGGTCAAGTGGCTCAAGGAGTGGTGGAAGGACGCCGACGATGAACAGCGCGGCTACTTTGTGGACGCCTTCTCAAACTCCGGTGGTTCCGAAGATAGTGGCGACGTGAACGATGAGGTCGCAGAGCTACTCGAGCAGGCAACAGAGGATGATCAGCTCGAGTTCGAGAAGATCTCACTGCCCCAGGGGCGAGCGGCATACTCACTGGATTCCCTGCGTCGTCTGACGGACAGGATGCTACGAGATGGTGTTGATCTGCACACTGCTCGTCGTCTTGAGTTCAATGTTGGGGATGACTGGAAGCCGGCCGTGGAGCCGATCGGGGCTCTGACGGGTAACCCCGCAGTCGATCGCGTGCTCAAGCAGGTGAGCCGATGGCTGCACGCGGCGACTGAGCGCTGGGGCGAGCCGACGGTCATCAACATTGAGCATGCGCGTGACGGCCTGGGGTCGGAACGCGTGGCCCGTGAGCTCATGCGAGAAAACGATAGGCGGCGCAGTGCAAATGCTGCGGCTGTCGCCAAGATGGCGGCACAGCTGAAACTCTCTGGAAAGGTGCGTCGTTCCGATCAGATCCGCTACTTCGCGCTGCAAAGGCAAAACTGTCAGTGCCTCTACTGCGGTACCGACATTACGTTTATGACGGCGGAAATGGATCACATCGTTCCTCGTGCGGACGGCTCCTCGACGAATGACCGTTCCAATCTGGCTGCTGTGTGTCGTACGTGTAACCACAAGAAGGGGGCTATTCCCTTTGCTGCGTGGGCGTCGTCCGACCAGGCGAACACGGGCGTCTCCCTGGAGGGCGCTCTTGAACGTGTGAAGATGTGGCAGCGTGACAACGGTATGTCGCCTAAGCAGTTCAAGCAGCTGCAGCGTGAGGTGTCGGCTCGTCTCAAGTCCCGTAAGCCGGACGAAGAGTTCGATGGTCGCTCGATGGAATCCGTCGCCTGGATGGCTGTCGAACTGAGAACTCGTATCGAGGGCTTCTACCGCACGCGCGACGAAGAGGCAGTGCCTTCCGTAGGCGTCTACCGTGGTCAGCTGACGGCGGAGGCTAGGAAGGCCTCGGGCTTCGAGAGTCGAGTCAATCTGATTGGCGGCCGAGGTAAGACTCGTTTCGACAGGCGTCATCACGCAATGGATGCGCTCGTCATCGCTCTGATGAATCCGTCGGTGTCCCGTACCCTCGCGCTGCGTGTGAACATTCGAGACGCGCAGCGTCTTGCGGGCGTCGAGGAGACGTGGAAGAACTTCTACGGGAAGCCAGGTGAAGCGTCCCAGCGTTTCGAGTCCTGGCGCGAATCGATGCTTCGAGGCGTCGAGCTCTTCAACATTGCGTTGAGCGATAACGCGATTCCCTTCGTGGAGAATATTCGTTTGCGCGTTGGGTCGAGCGTCATCCATGACGCGACGGTGCACTCCTTCTGCCCCCCGAAGACGCCGGACGGCGAGCAGATCATCACGAAGGGCTACGGTGAGCAGCACAGGCTTGGGGACGCGCTCCCTGTCGAACTGATCGACCGGGCTGAGACGCCCGCGCTCTGGACGGCGCTCACACGCTGCTCCGACTTCGACCCGAAGAAGGGTCTTCCTGAGAATTCGAATCGGACGATCTCCGTGAATGGTACGCGCGTCGGGCCGACGGAGTTGCTGAACTTCTTTGGGTCCTCCGCCGCGTGTCTGAAGGTCCGTGGCGGATATGTGGAGCTCGGTAGCTCGATCCACCATGCAAGGATCTACCGCATTGACGGGAAGAAGACAGCGTACGCGATGGTTCGAGTCTTCCAGGTCGATCTGTTGCGCTTGAAGGATCAGGATCTGTTTACCACGCCCCTGAAGCCTTCAACGATCTCAGTGCGGACTGCAGATAAGAAAATTCGGAAAGCCTTGATTGAAGGGACCGCGACGCAGATTGGGTGGCTGGTCGAGGGAGACGAGCTGCAGATTGACGTATCCAAGTTTTCCGGAGGATTTATTGGCGATCTTCTTGCCCAATATCCACAAATTAGCAACTGGAGGGTTGCGGGTTTCATGAATGGTACCCAGCTTCGACTCAAGCCCCTGCTGCTTTCTAAGGAAGGTTTTGTTGATGAGAAACAAGCAGTCCGGCTAGGCATTGAACCGACGGCGGAGGCAATTCAAAAGACTGTTGATACTCCTGGCTGGCTTCCGGCTGCGAATGTTCTGTTAGGCTCTGGGGGCGTCTATGTTGTTCGCCGCAATTGTTTGGGTGAGGAACGCTTGCAATCGTCGGGTTCTTTGCCTGTCACGATGATGTTGGAGTGATTTCCGATGGCAGAGCAGTGGCGTGTGATTGACCTGTGTGGTTTCGAGGGTGAACTTCGTTCGACTCGTGGCGGGGTTGAGGTGTGCCCTGAGGAAGGAGCACCAACGACTATTCCCGTCGCTGAGGTTGCAGTCGTCCTCGTGGGCATGAAGGTCGCTCTCAGCGCCGCTGTTCTGCATCGTTTAGCCGAGGCTGATGTTGCCATTCTCTTCTGTGATTGGAGGGGGATCCCCGAGGGAGGCTGCTACTCGTGGTCTGATCACGGGCGAGTGGCCGCCCGCCACCGAGCTCAGGCGGAGGTATCGCTGCCTCGGAAGAAAAATGCGTGGGCGCGTCTGATTCGGGCAAAGATCGAGGGCCAGGCCTCGGTTCTGGAAAACCTCAAAATTCGAGGTAGTGGTGAACTACTTGCTCTCGCGGATCAGGTTCGTTCGGGTGACCCTGGAAACGTGGAAGCACAGGCTGCGCGCCTATATTGGTCGCGGGCTTTGGGTAAAGGTGTGGGGCGTCAACCCGCAGCTGGTCAGCTGATCGGCGCGAATGCGTGCTTGGATTACGGCTATTCCGTGCTCCGGGGATACCTGATGAGGGCCGTTCTTGCGGCTGGTCTGGCTCCCGCCTTAGGAGTGTTCCACCGCGGCCGAGGCAATGCCTTCGCCCTTGCCGACGATTTAATCGAGCCTTTTAGGCCCGCAATCGACGAGGTTGCACTGCAGCTTCCGCCGACGGCTTCACCCTCTGATCGCACGGTGAAACAACTACTCGTGGCTGCCGCGTCACAGCGTTTCGATTCGGATGGACATGGTATCCCGGCCGTATCCGAAGCCCTGGCCCAGTCTTTCGGGCGGTACGTGGAAGGTGACATTGATCGCCTCAACGTGTTGTCGTGGCAGGGGCCGTCAGTCGCGGGTACGGGAGATTGACATGGCGGATGACGCGATGTGGTGTTTGGTCATGTTCGATCTCCCGGTGGAGACGAAGAAGCAGCGTCGCGAGGCGACGCGCTTTCGTAATGATCTATTGGACTGGGGCTTCTCGATGGTGCAGTTCAGTGTGTACGTGAAGTACTGGCCGACTGGTGGGCAGGATCATGCGACGTTGCGGGCGATCAAGACTCATCTGCCGGAGGGCGGACAGGTTCGGGTGCTGGCGCTGACGGATCGACAGTGGGCGACGGGGCTTCGATTTGATAACGCGAAGCCCCGGAAGGAGCGTGGATCGCCGGAGCAGCTCATGATTTTCTAACGAAGATCCCCTGGTTTTCCGCAGTATTTCGCGGAAAACAAGGGGATCTAAGTATATCAAAGGGGAATCACGATTGAATCCCAGCCT
>FLSB01005230.1_pt1 | contig 10253 bp, 12 predicted proteins | sample 1550551 | NCBI WGS metagenome assembly FLSB01 (sample SAMEA4031774, study PRJEB14383) | metagenome | biome: human; feature: oral; material: saliva | place: Philippines | collected 2014 | reverse complement strand
CCTCCCGCGTTGCGTAGGTATGAATGCAAGCCAAGGAGCAAACATGCGGCGTCACAGCGTTTCGATGCGCGAACTGACAATGCGCTCCTCAAAACAGAACGGCTACAGTAACACTATGGAAAAGACACTGAGCGAAACCCCGCTGCTGCGCAGCGAACTGGGCGATGTCCTGCGCGGCATTCGCCAGCGCCAGGGTCGTACCCTGCGCGAAGTCTCTTCGGAGGCGCAGGTCTCCCTCGGGTACCTGTCCGAGGTTGAGCGCGGCCAGAAGGAAGCGTCCTCCGAACTGCTTGAGGCCATTACGTCGGCCCTGCGCGTCCCGCTGTGGTTTGTCCTGCGCGAGGTCTCTGAGCGCATGGCGATCATCGATGGCGCAGTCGTTCCGGACGCAGTGCCCGATGAGATCGTGCCCGTCACGCTGATTTCCTGACGCGTGAAGCACTCTGAGTTTTACGAGGCGGTCGAGGCGACCTTCGGGTCGGCCCTCGGCCGCTCGTATGTCTCCGACCTGTATCTCGCCTCGCTGGGAGCGACCGCGCATGACGCGCTGGCCGCGGGAGTGAATCCGGACGAGGTATGGGCGAGACTGTGCGAGGAAACTGGGCGCGAGGATGCGCGCTGGATCCATCGCGTCGATCCACGAGAGCGGGGGCGCTGAGCGGGCTGACGTTCCTGTGATCGACGCCCGTTTGGCTCGTCTGCGGCGTGTCGATCGACAATCGAACATGTGTTCCATCTAAGCTTGTGGGCGACGATGTTCCGACGCGTGTCATCCACAGGGGAGGCGCGCGCGGGACGCAGATGACGATGGCCGGTCGCATACTCGTCATGTCGCCTCGGAGAGGGGCGGCATATCAGGCCAGGACACCCGCAGGCCGGAGAGGCCTCAGACGAAAGGATCACCATGGCTGCCCGTAAAGCACCCGCCGCAAAGCCCGCGACCAATGATCGCAATAAGGCACTCGAAGTCGCCCTGTCGCAGATCGATAAGCAGTTCGGTAAGGGCTCCGTCATGCGCCTCGGCGACGATAATCGTCCGCCAGTCCAGGTGATCCCCACGGGTTCCCTTGCCCTCGATGTTGCCCTCGGTATCGGCGGCCTGCCGCGTGGTCGTGTCATTGAGGTGTACGGCCCCGAGTCCTCCGGTAAGACCACCGTCGCCCTTCATGCCGTCGCTAACGCCCAGAAGGCTGGCGGTAACGCTGCCTTCATCGACGCGGAGCATGCTCTTGACCCTGTTTATGCGCGTGCCCTGGGTGTCGACACCGACTCCCTCCTGGTCTCCCAGCCTGACACGGGCGAGCAGGCCCTCGAAATCGCGGACATGCTGATCCGTTCGGGCGGCATCGACATCATCGTCATCGACTCCGTCGCGGCACTTGTGCCCAAGGCCGAAATTGAAGGCGAGATGGGTGACTCCCACGTCGGTCTGCAGGCTCGACTCATGAGCCAGGCTCTGCGTAAGATCACGGGTGCCCTGTCCGCGACCGGCACCACCGCGATCTTCATCAACCAGCTGCGTGAAAAGATCGGCGTCTTCTTCGGTTCCCCGGAGACCACGACGGGCGGTAAGGCGCTGAAGTTCTATGCGTCGGTGCGCATCGACGTGCGCCGCATCGAGACCCTCAAGGAAGCCGGTGCGCCCGTCGGTAACCGCACGCGCGCCAAGGTTGTGAAGAACAAGATGGCCCCGCCCTTCAAGCAGGCCGAGTTCGATATCGTCTACGGCAAGGGCATCTCGCGCGAGGGTTCGATCATTGACATGGGAGTTGAGGCCGGCATCGTGCGGAAGTCCGGCTCCTGGTTCACCTACGGGGATGACCAGCTCGGTCAGGGTAAAGAGAACGTGCGTCAGTTCCTTGTCGACAATCCGGAGCTGGCTAACGAGATTGAGCAGAAGATCCTCACCTCGCTGGGTATCGGCGAGGCTCCGGACCCGGATCAGGCCTCCCAGGACGTGCCCGATATCGATCCGGATGAGGACGCGGGCTTCTAAGTCGTGGTCCGATACCTGGATCCCGAAGATAATCCCGAGCTGGGGGAGGAGCGTCGTCGACGCTCCTCCCCGGGCGAGAGGCTTGCGCGCGCCCGCGAACGCAATGCAGCCCTGACGGGCACGGCGGCGGTGGAAGCCGCACGCGAAGTCGCGCTGCGCAAGCTCGATGCGCGCGCGTGCTCGCGCAGCGAGCTAACCAGCGCGATCGAAGGACGCGGATTTAGCGCCGAGCTCGCCGCCGAGGTCGTTGATCGCCTCGAGGCTGTCGGCCTCGTCGACGACCAGGCCTACGCAGACGCGCTCGTCCGATCTCGTTTTTCGGGCACAGGTGCCTCCGGTCGCGCGCTGCGTGAGGTCCTCGTGCGCAAAGGATTAGACTCGGCGACCATCGAGCGTGCCATGTCCCAGATTGACCGCGTGGACGAGGCTGAGCGCGCGGCCCAGCTGGTGGCCCGCAAAAGGCGTTCGCTCGCGGGCGTCCCACGTGAGACGGCCTACCGTAGACTGAGTTCGATGCTTGCACGCAAAGGTTATTCGCCGTCCGTGGCATCCGCAGCCGTGCGCGAGGCGCTCGACGCGTGGGGTGACGAGGATGATAACGCAGAGGAGAGCTGGCAATGGGGTCTGTAGCCGTCATGGGTGATCAGCAGCTCGCGACGCTGATCGCCGAGCTGACAGAGCGCGGGTTGACGATTGCGACGGCGGAGTCTCTGACAGGCGGCGGCCTCGTTGCGCGTCTCGTTGACGTGCCCGGTGCTTCTCACGTTGTGCGTGGGGGTGCCTGCACGTACGCGGTGGATACGAAGGCTTCAGTGCTGGGGGTCTCGGAGAGTCGGCTGGCGCTGACGGGCCCTGTCGACGAGGAGGTTGCGCGCCAGATGGCTCGGGGCGCACGTTCCCTGTTCGGCGCGGACATTGGCGTCTCGACGACCGGAGTCGCCGGTCCTGGCCCGGCTGACGGGTTCGAGGCGGGAACTGTTCACATTGCCTGCGCGCACCCGGCGGGGGAGGAGCATCGACTCCTGCACCTTGAGGGTGATCGCGCGGCGGTGCGCGCGGGTGCCATTGACGCAGCTCTTGTTCTCGTGCGTGACGTGCTCGACTGCGCCGGTGCGCAGGCGGGCGACTAGACTTCACTGCGATGAATACGATGACGCAGGATGGTGCCGCGACGCCCCGCACTTACGCGGTGCGCACGCTCGGGTGCCAAATGAACGAACACGACTCCGAACGCATGGCGGGTCTGCTGGAGCAGGCTGGCCTCGTCCCTGTTGAGCAGGTCCCCGAGGCTGCCGCCCGCGCGACCGATGCGGGCGATATGGGCGCCGATGTCATTGTGATCAACACCTGCTCCGTCCGCGAAAACGCTGCGACCCGCCTCTTCGGTAACCTCGGGCAGCTCGCCGCCGTCAAGCGCAAGCGTCCCGGTATGCAGATCGCGGTCGGTGGATGCCTCGCCCAGCAGATGCGAGACGGCATCGTTGAGAAAGCTCCGTGGGTGGACGCCGTCTTTGGGACGCACAACATCGACGTGTTGCCCGCTCTGCTGCGTCGCGCCGAGCACAACCGTGAGGCGGCCGTTGAGATCGAGGAATCCCTGAAGGTCTTTCCCTCGACGCTGCCCACGCACCGCGAGAGTGCCTACGCCGCCTGGGTGTCGATCTCGGTGGGTTGCAACAATACCTGTACGTTCTGTATCGTCCCGCATCTGCGGGGTAAGGAACGAGACCGCCGTCCCGGCGATATCCTCGCTGAGGTTGAGGCCGTCGCCTCGCAGGGAGCCATTGAGGTGACCCTGCTCGGTCAGAACGTGAACTCCTACGGCGTGGGTTTTGGCGAGCGTGGCGCTTTCGCCGACCTGCTGCGCGCCGTTGGCCGCGTGGAGGGGATTGAGCGCGTGCGCTTCACCTCGCCGCATCCGGCTGCTTTCACCGATGACGTGATCGCTGCGATGGCGGAGACACCCACGGTCATGCCGAGCCTGCACATGCCCCTGCAGTCTGGGTCCGATGCGGTCCTGCGTCAGATGCGCCGCTCCTACCGCCGCGAACGTTTCATGGGCATTCTGGAGCGTGTGCGTGCCGCTATCCCGCACGCGGCGATCACGACGGACATCATCGTTGGCTTCCCGGGGGAGACCGAAGAGGACTTCCAGGCAACCCTCGATGTCGTCGAGCAGGCTCGCTTCTCCTCGGCTTTCACGTTCTTGTACTCCCCGCGGCCGGGCACGCCCGCTGCGGATCGCGAGGACCAGGTTCCCGACGACGTGGCGCTCGAGCGCTACCAGCGCCTCATTAAGCTTCAGGAGCGCATCTGCGCGGAGGACAACGCCGCGTTGGCCGGGACGGAGGTTGAGGTTCTCGTGTCCGAGGGCGATGGCCGTAAGGACGGGGCCACGCACCGCATCTCGGGCCGCGCGCGCGACAATCGCCTCGTGCACGTCGCTGTGCCGCAGGGGCTGTCCGAGGCCGATCGCCCGCGTCCGGGTGACATGATCCGCGCGACCGTCACATACGGGGCGCCTCACCACCTGATCGCCGACTCGGGCACGCAGGGTGGTCTGTTCGAGGTGCGTCGTACGCGCGCTGGGGACGCGTGGGAGGCTCGTCAGGCTCAGGATGAGCCGGACACCACGGTGTCTCTGGGCATTCCCACGCTGCGCGTGGGTGCCCCGCGCTGACGCTGAGTTGCACTGATGTGGGCCTGCGTGGACATCTTGTCTGCACAGGCCCACATGTCATGGGGGATCGTGTACCGACCGCACTGCACATTTGATCGGTCGTACAAGTGAAAAATGGGAAAATGTCGCCGCCAAACGAGCGTGTGACGCGCTACTCCTGAGTTACTTTTGTTTCGTGGCGATCGTCACGATGATGAGACGATCGGCATGCGGGGGCACTCTCGGTAGTGCGGGTCGATTCGAGCCCCCCTATGCGACCCGTGGCTTGTCCCGCGCACGCGGTACGTGCCGCGCCTTCGCATGTAGTCGGCGCACACTCCACCGAGAGTGCCCCGCTCCTCCAGCGAGAGGAGCGGGGCACCATGTATGTGGCCAGATCGAGGGGTTTACTCGTCGGAGCCGTGCGCGAAGAGCGCGGGGATTTCCTGAGCGGCCGACAGGCCGATAATCAGGCCGCGGCGCAGCATCGCGTGGATCTGGCGGTCCGACAGGCCCTCGCCGACGAAGAAACGTGACGCAGCCATGAGGACCCAGTCGTCACCGTTTTCGATGGGGAAGACCGTCGGCTGCAGGTGGGCGTTGTTCCATTCGTTCGCCTTCTCCTGCAGCGAGACCTCGGTATGGCCCTCGCCGGGCACCGCGATGCGTGTCTCGATTTGCGCCCAGGCGGCGTCGACGGGTTCGCGATGAATCTGGAACTGCACGTCCTCCAGCTGGGTGACGGCGATGAACTCGTTCGAGCCGTGCGGAAGACCGTCGCCCTCAAGCACCTTCTCGATGCGTTCGATCGTCAGCTCGGACACCTCGGTGCCCCACTTGGCGGCGTATTCGTCGGCCTCCATCGCGGGGGAGGGGGTGGCGGGGGCGGGCATAGCCTCGGGCTTGGCCTCGCCGTCATCGCCGAAGGTGAAGCTCTTCCATTCAGGCATTGGCGGCCTCCTTAGTCCACTGGTCGGGGAACATGATGTCGAGCTGGTTCATCATGGCGACGGAGGCCATGATGAACTGGGAGACCTCGGCCTGAACCTGTGCGTCGGTGGCGCCCACGACCCAGTTGAAGGTGTGCTGCAGGTGCAGGGCGATGGCGCCGGTTTCGGTGGTGCCGGAGGTGATCTTCGGCAGGTAGGTGGACGCGTTGAGGCGGCGCACTGCGGAAGCAATGGCGTCGGCGTGCGAGGGGTCGAAGAATCGCGGGTAGTCCGCGACTCCCTGTACCGGGTGGCCCTCGGGCACCGCGATGCGGACGGTGCGGTTCGGCAAGATCGCGGCGACCTGGCCGGTGGAGGAGACGAACGGGATGAGTCCGACGGCCTCGACCGCGTGGATGACCCGGTCGAGGGTGACCGGAGGAGTGTCAGTTGTGCTCATGGTGTTAAGCCTAGCCGGTGTTGGGTGGTATCTGTGGGAGGCACCCGTACACTGGTGGCCATGGAGACATCGGTGAGGCGCGCGTCGGACGTCGTGTGCGCGGTTGTGGGGCCCACGGCCTCGGGAAAGTCGGATCTGGCCCTGGCGCTGGCCGGTGTGCTCCCGGAGGCGCTCGGTGCGAGTGGCGCGGGTGAGATTGTGTCTGCGGATGCCCTGCAACTCTACCGCGGCATGGATGTGGGGACGGCGAAGACGCCGGTGGAGGAGCGCCGCGGGATCGCCCACCACCAGATCGATGTGCTGGAGGTTCGCGACGAGGCCTCGGTTGCCTCCTATCAGAGGCATGCGCGCGCGGACGTGGCGAGTATCCACGAGCGCGGGGGTGTCGCCGTGGTCGCGGGAGGGTCGGGTCTCTATCAGCGTGCCCTCCTGGACGTCATCGAGTTTCCGGGCACGGACCCGGCCGTGCGCGCTCGCCTGGAGGAGGAGGCCGAGGGGCCGTTGGGTTCGCGAGGCCTGCATGACCGCCTCGCTCAGCGAGACCCCGTGTCGGCGCAGCGCATCGATCCCCACAACGCCCGTCGGATCATTCGGGCGCTCGAGGTCATCGAGCTGACCGGGCGCCCCTACTCGGCGTCCATGCCCCGCCACGAGTTCGAGGCACCGGCGCTCATGGTGGCGCTGCGTCGCCCGATGGAGGAACTCGACGAGCGCATCGCGCTGCGCACGCGCGCCATGATGGACGGTGGCCTCATCGAGGAGGTGCGCGGACTTATCGATGTTGGCCTGCGCGAGGCGAAGACCGCATCCCGCGCGACGGGCTACTCCCAGGCGCTCGCTGTCATCGATGGACAGATGAGCGAGGACGAGGCCGTGGAGTCCATTGCGCTGGCCACCCGCCAGCTTGCGCGTCGCCAGGTCAAGTGGCTGCGTCCGGACCCGCGCGTGCACTGGCTGGACGTGGAGGATTTTGCTTCGGACGAGGCCCAGGTGCGCCGCGTCGTCGAGCTGACCGAGCGCGAGGCCGAGGCTGCCCTGGGACGCTCCTAACATGATCGGCGGCTGCGCTGCCGGGACACGAGGGCTACGGTGGATCCATGACACACACGCAGCTGCCCGCTCACGCCCGTCTCGTCAAGGCGCACGGTGCCGGTAATTCCTTCGTTGTCGCCACGGACCAATACGACGACTACGATCCCAGCGAGGTCGAGGTCGCGACGCTGTGCTCCCCGGCTTTCGGGATTGGCGCCGACGGCTTCATTCGGGCCGTCGAGCGCGATGGAATGTGGTTCATGGATTACCGCAACGCGGATGGCTCGAAGGCTGAGATGTGCGGCAACGGCGTGCGCGTCTTCGTCGATCACCTGCGCCGCGAGGGCCTCGTCGATCTGCCGGTGGGCCAGACCTTGGACGTGGCGACGCGCGGCGGCATCAAGCGCGTCACCCCGGAGTCCGAGGATGAGGGGCGCGGCGCGAGTTACCGCGTTGACATGGGGCCCGCTGCCTCTCCAGCGCGTGAAACAATCGAGGTGGCAGTCCCCGGGATCGACGCGGTCCTGGGCGGCATCTGGGTGGATATGCCCAACCCGCACACGGTTGTCGAGCTTAGCGACGAGGAGACCCTGCGCGGTGTGTTCCTGCCGACGGTTGACGTCTCGCAGATTCCGCAGGCCCAGCGCCCCTCCTACGATCCGGCACCCCAGGCGGGGACCAACCTCGAGCTGGTCGTCGACCTGACGGAGCCAGACGATGAGCGCGGACACATCGCGATGCGTGTGCTCGAGCGCGGCGTGGGGGAGACCCAGGCGTGCGGCACCGGATGCTGCGCCGCGGCTCTTGCCACCGCCCTGCGTCGTGGACCTGAAGCGCCCACCCAGTGGGTCGTCGATATTCCGGGTGGAACGGTCATCGTCGGCCTCGACGGCGTCATCGACTGGTCAGGGGAGAGCCCCCGCATCACGGATGCGTCGGTGTTCCTCACGGGACCCGCGACGCGAGTCGCCGAGATCCGCCTGCCCTGAACCCGACCCCGAGGAAACGGTGCTGGAGAGCGCGAGGCGGCGTCGGCCTCGTCGATGGAGAAGAGCCCGTCAGGCGGGACGGACCTCGATGATGCGGAAGCCCTTCTTCGACGCGTATTTCGAGGCCTGATACCCCTGGCCGTTCAGCCACGTGATGAGCGAATCGGCGCCCAGGTTGCGCTGGACGACGAGATAGGCGACGCCGGCGGGCGCGAGGCGCCCCAGCCACGCCAGGAGCATCTCGTGCATCGCCTCCTTGCCGATGCGCACGGGCGGGTTCGACCAGATGACGTCGAATCGGGTGTCCGACTCCTGCGAGACGGCCAGCGCCTCCTCGGCCTTGCGCGCGCGCACCCCGCTCGCGCCGTTGGCCTGCGCGTTGCGCTGCGTCAGATCCACCGCACGAGAGTTCACGTCCACCGCCCACACGGTGGCATTCGGGGACTCCAGCGACATGATCGTCGCGATCGGACCCCACCCGCACCCCAGGTCCAGGAAGGTCCCACCTTCGGGCAGGTCCGGGGCTATCTCCAGGAGCTGACGCGTCCCAAGATCGAGCTTGGAGCCCGAAAACACGCGCGACGACACGCGCATCGACAGGTCGAATCCGCGTGCGCTCACCTCGATCGTGCGGACCTCGTCGGCGGTCGCTGGGGAAGAGTCGGTGAAATACTGTTCGTCCACGGAAGAAAGCCTATCGCGCCCGCGCGCGGCGGCGCAGATGAGGACGGGGCGTGCGACACTAGAAGTCCCCACAAAAAGGATGGTTATGGACACGACCCACACAGGTGCGGACTCTTCGAAAGAGGAGCGCGACCAGCGCGTCAACGACGTTGTCGCGCGTATCCTCGCGCGCTCGGGAACGGCGCTCGCATCGACGACGGGTCAGGACACGTCCCAGGACGCGGGTGCCCTTGAACGCGAGGCCCGAGCGGGCACGCGCCGCGTCGACACGGGTGCCTCCGACCGCGAGGACATCTCCGAGGTCGAATACCGCCAGGTGCGCCTCGAAAAAGTCGTGCTCGTGGGTCTACGCACCACGCAGAGCGAAGAGGAAGCCGAAAACTCGCTGCGAGAGCTCGCCGCGCTCGCGGAGACCGCCGGTTCGCGCGTTCTCGACGGCATCATCCAGCGCCGCATGAAGCCCGATCCGGCCACTTACCTGGGGTCCGGCAAGGCTCGCGAGCTGGCTGAGATCGTGCGTAGCGTTGAGGCCGATACTGTCATCGTCGACGAGGAGCTGGCCCCCTCGCAGCGCCGCGGGCTCGAGGACGTGGTCGACGCCAAGGTCGTTGATCGCACGGCTTTGATTCTCGATATTTTCGCCCAGCACGCCAAGTCCCGTGAGGGTAAGGCGCAGGTGGAACTCGCTCAGCTTGAGTACCTGCTGCCGCGTCTGCGCGGCTGGGGCGAGTCAATGTCGCGTCAGGCTGGCGGCCGCGTCGCCGGTGGTGCGGGTATCGGTTCCAGGGGTCCCGGCGAGACCAAGATCGAGCTGGATCGTCGCCGCATCCGTACGCGCATGGCGAAGCTGCGCGCGGACATTGCACGCATGGAACCCGCCCGCCGCACGCAGCGTCACTCCCGCCGTCGTGGGGGTGTGCCGTCGGTGGCGATTGCCGGGTATACGAACGCGGGCAAGTCGACGCTGCTCAACCGACTGACGGACGCGGGCGTCCTCGTCCAGGATGCGCTGTTCGCCACGCTGGACCCGACGGTGCGCCGTGCGCGCGCTGCGGACGGTCGCGAGTACACGCTCACCGATACGGTCGGTTTCGTGCGCAACCTGCCCACACAGCTGGTCGAGGCCTTCCGTTCGACCCTGGAGGAAGTCGGGCAGGCCGATGTCATCTTGCACGTCGTCGATGCGGCGCACCCGGATCCGGTCTCACAGGTGCAGGCCGTGCGCTCGGTCATTGACACGATCGAGGGCGCCTCGGACATTCCTGAGCTCATTGCCCTGAATAAGGCCGACCTGGCGTCGCCCGAGCAGATTGCGCTGCTGCGCACAGTCTTTCCGACTGCTGTCCCGCTCAGCGCCCACACGGGCTGGGGTGTGGAGGCGCTGCGCGCTGCCCTTGAGGACATGCTTCCCCGTCCTCGCGTGGCCGTCGACGCGATCCTGCCGTATTCGGCCGGCTCCCTCGTGCATCGAATCCACGAGGAAGGCGACGTCGAGCGCGAGGAG
>FLSB01002881.1_pt1 | contig 10267 bp, 11 predicted proteins | sample 1550551 | NCBI WGS metagenome assembly FLSB01 (sample SAMEA4031774, study PRJEB14383) | metagenome | biome: human; feature: oral; material: saliva | place: Philippines | collected 2014 | reverse complement strand
AAAAAAATTTAGTTGATTTACAGCCACAAAGGTATGTATATTTAACAATAATTTAACTAAAAATAGTGAATATTCCTATACGAAAAATGAATAAAATAATACATATAATGCATAATATAAAAAAGAGAACCACATTTTTAGTGATTCTCTTATAAGTTACACAATTAGGATAATATTCGAATATTTTATAAAAGTATTTAAAATACTATACTATAAATAATATCTAAGGAATATTAATTTTTTTCGCATAAAAAACTCATAATAGCTTATATAATCCTCAAAAACATATCTAATTCCACTTTCTTTTAAAAGATGATTTTTCATCGTTTAAAAAACGAATTTATAATTAGTTTTTTCTTCTAAATCCTCTTTTTTGGTCGTTTTCTTGACCAAGATTTTTTAATTTTTCTAAAATTTCATTAACCTTTGGTTTCAAGTTATCAGAAATTTGACTTAGAGTATTTTCTCCTCGCTCAATGAGTTTTGCAATATTCTCTTTTCTCTGCAACTGAATTTCCCTTGCATCTATAATATAATTAGATGGCAAATCATCAATATCCCATTCATTGTTTTGTAATGAAAAACTTACAATATGTTTTTCGGCTTGGTAAGAATATAAATGAATTTTATCCGCTGCTTTTTCATTGTAAAGCAAATCCAACGAACTTAAAATCCCACTTACCGCCGAATTGTGCGACTCAATTTCTGCTAATCTTCCCCAGCCTTGAAAATTGATTTCTTCTTGATAACGATTGTACAAACCTAATTCCGTAAAAATAGATGGTGCAGAAATAGCCAAAATTTCCACTTCGTAGCCATTTTCTTTGAACATTTTAGCTGTATTATACGGCACTTGTGGATTTCGCATTGTGCCTTCCACCATAATATTATATTTATTTTCTATGGCTTCACGAATAAGATTTTCAGTAAAAACATTAGAAAAAATTTGTGTTTCTTTGGAATACGAAAGCGGATTATTGATGAGTTCTTGACGGTTAGGGTGGAATTCTCGGTAAATATCGCCATTGACAAAAAGAATATTATCATTAGAAAAATTACCCATAAACTCTTTGGCTAATTTACTTTTTCCAGATGCTGGTTGTCCGCCTAAAATAAAAGCCAAAGGTTTTTCCTGTGGTATTAAATTCCTTAAGAGTTTTTCTTTTTCTTCTTGGTAAATTTCTTTAACCTTATGCAAATCCATTGAGGCGTTTTATTAAGGGGCTGTAAAAATTAACTACCTTGTCCATTACCGAAAGTCGGATTAAATCATCTGCTCCATAAAGCATTCTTTCTTCTTGCAGATACATATTAATTTTTTGATTGATTAAAGCCTCTTCTTTTTCTGTTTTTACATTTCTTAAATCTTTGATTGCTTTCACTTTCAGTGAGCCGACAATCTGTAAAGCAGTATCTAAACTAATAGGATATTCCATAATATTTGTGTGATTTTTCTTTCTGCAAAGATACAAAATATTCCTTTTTTTCTTTGATATATAATTTACAAATTCATTTCCAAAAATAATTTGAGATTTTTTCTTTCTTTTGGAGAAATTTTAATACCAAAATCTTTTTCAATACAAGCATTAGATTCTTTTATTTTTGTTCTTATATCTGATAATTCAGAGATAAATAATTTAAAAATTTTATTCAAATCTTTTTGCAAATCAGGAGATAATTTTTCCTGATTTTTTTTAATTCAGAGTTATTAATATCATCAGATAATGATTTAATTTTATCTTCTATTAGGTAATTAATAAAAGTAAGTTTTTTTAATTTCACAAATTCTGTTTTATTTGAAGAATTATTAGACATATTTTTTATTTTTTAATGGTTATGGTACAAAGATATAAAAAAGAGATATTATATTCAAAAATATTTTTTTTATAAAAAAATAAACATATAAAATAAATGGATAAAAAATATAGATAAATAAAGATACGAAAAAAAGAGTTTTTATTTTCAATAGATAAAAGCGAAATTCATATATTTGCATATGAAAAAATGGTTTTTTAAAAGATGATTTTTAATCAGATTTTAGAAAAAGCAAGACGAACTAGTATTTCATACGAGTTGTCTTGCCCTACGGGGTTGAAAATCAAATGATTAGAAAAATTAAAAAATTAAATTATTCTACAAAAATAGTTTAATTTACTGAAAAACAATATTTTAAATGTTATTTTTGTAGAAATGAGTCAGAAAATTAGTAATTTAAATTGATAAATAAAATATTATGAAAGAAGATAATAAAAATAGTTTCAAATCTATTAAAATTGATTTGGAAACATTTAAAGAATTAGATAGGCTTTGTGATAGAATAGGAGAGACAAAAGGTAATTTCATTAGAGGAATGGTTCGCTTTTTTCAAAGCAACAAAGCTCTAATTACTGCGGATTTTTTTGAAAAAAAAATCAAAAAATAAAATAATTACTAAGGATAGAAAAACAATTAAATCATCCGTAGAAAATTTTCAAAAAGAGATAGAGGAAAATATTCAAAAATTAGTACAAAAAGAGACTAATAGAGTGATTTCATTTCTAAAAGTGCAAGATAAATTTTTGTTGGATATGAAAGAAGATTTTTATTCTAAATTAAATAAAGATAGTCAAGAGGAAAATTTTCATCCATTGTTTAATCATATGGATTTAGAAATATGAATACAATCTTTATTAAAAATATGGTTTGCGACCGTTGCATTATGGTGGTACAAAACGAATTGGAAAAACTGGGATTAGATGCTAAAAATATAAAACTGGGCGAAGTTATTCTTTCCAAAGAAATAACATCTCTGGAAAAAGAGAATTTGTCCAAAACTTTAGAGCCATTAGGATTTGAAGTAATTGACGATAAAAAAGGCAGGATAATAGAAAAGATAAAGAACATTATCATTGACCTGGTACACCATCAGGATAGTGATGTAAAAACCAACCTTTCCGATGTATTGAGTGACAAATTGCATCACGATTACAATTACCTGTCCAATATGTTTTCAGAGGTAGAGGGTACAACCATTGAAAAATACTTTATCGCCCAAAAGGTGGAGAAAGTCAAAGAATTGTTGGTGTATGATGAGTTGTCATTAAGTGAGATTGCGAACCGCCTAAATTATTCGAGCGTGGCATATTTGAGTAACCAGTTTAAAAAAGTTACCGGGCTAACACCAAGCCATTTCAAACAGATTAAAGAGGATAAAAGAAAACCGTTGGATAAAGTGTAAGTAAATCTTACAAATCAAATCCAAAATTTCACAACAGTACCCATAAATATAATAGCCAATTTTGTATTGTAAATTAAAGCAGGCAAATATGGCGACAAACAGAGAAAATATATACATTCCATTGGAGGATGTAGAAAGCGAACACTGTGCATTAATCGTTGAAAAGGGATTGGCACAGGTAAAAGGCGTAGAAACCCATAAAGTAGAGCTGAACAACCGAAGGGCAGCGATTACAGTAGATAGCAATGAAACCGTAGGCGAGGCTGTTAAGGCAATTAAAGATTTAGGTTACGGAGTTCCTACGGTTAAAAGTGCTTTTCCGGTATTGGGCATGACCTGTGCATCCTGTGCGGGCAGTGCCGAAAGCATTGTGAAATACCAACCGGGAGTAGTTAATGCTTCCGTGAACTTTACAACGGGCAATCTTACCGTAGAATATCTGCCCAATATGACCGATGCCTCCACCCTGCAAAAAGCGGTTCAGGGAGTAGGTTACGACCTATTGATTGAAGACGAAACCAAGCAGCAGGAAACGCTCGAAGCCATCCACGAAAAGAAATTCCGAACCTTGAAAAACAAGACCATTTGGGCAATTATCCTTTCCCTGCCCGTGGTAATCATAGGAATGTTCTTTATGGATATGCCCTATGCAGACCCGATAATGTGGCTCTTTTCCACGCCCGTTGTAATATGGTTGGGCAGGGATTTTTTTGTAAACGCTTGGAAGCAGGCAAAGCACCGTTCCGCCAATATGGATACGCTGGTGGCATTGAGTACAGGTATTGCCTACCTGTTCAGTGTTTTCAATATGCTGTTTGCCGACTTTTGGCATCAACGGGGACTGCATGCTCACGTATATTTTGAAGCGGCTGCCGTTATTATCGCATTCATCCTCTTGGGAAAACTGCTGGAAGAAAGAGCCAAAGACAACACCTCTTCAGCCATTAAGAAGCTGATGGGCTTGCAGCCAAAAACGGTCATCGTGGTACAGGCGGACGGAACGGAAAAGCAGACCGCTATCGAAGACGTAAGCGCAGGCGATGTGATACTCGTAAAGCCCGGTGAAAAGATTGCGGTAGACGGCATGGTCATATCGGGCAATTCGTATGTGGACGAAAGCATGTTAAGCGGTGAGCCTGTACCTGTATTGAAAAAAGAAAAAGAAAAAGTATTTGCAGGAACGATTAACCAAAAAGGCAGCTTCCGGTTCAGGGCGGTAAAAGTGGGCAAAGAAACCATGCTTGCCCACATCATCAAAATGGTGCAGGATGCACAGGGAAGCAAAGCACCTGTACAGAAACTGGTCGATAGGATTGCGGGCATCTTTGTTCCCACAGTGATAGGTATTGCCATCCTGACATTTACGCTATGGTTGATTTTGGGAGGTGAAAACGGGGTTGTTCAAGGTCTGTTGGCAGCCGTTACGGTATTGGTCATTGCCTGCCCCTGTGCTTTAGGCTTAGCGACACCCACCGCTATTATGGTAGGCGTTGGTAAAGGTGCTGAAAATGGCATTTTGATAAAGGATGCCGAAAGTTTGGAACTGGCCAAAAAAGTAAATGCCATCGTTTTGGACAAAACCGGAACCATCACCGAGGGAAGACCACAGGTAACGGGCATTAAATGGCTGAACAATGAGGACACTGCAAAAGAAATCCTTTTGAGCATCGAAAAGCAATCCGAGCATCCATTGGCAGAAGCCGTAGTGAAGCATCTTGGCGATGTAGCGGCCACCTCTTTATCCATGTTCGACAGCATTACGGGCAAAGGCGCAAAAGCAGACCATGACAACGAAACCTATTATGTAGGCAACAAAAAGCTATTGGCAGAAAACAACATTGCCATTGCCGGAGAATTACAAGACCAGGCCGAAGAATGGGGCAAACAGTCTAAAACCGTTATCTGGTTTGCAAACAGCAAAAAGGCTCTTGCTGTAATCGCTATTGCCGATAAGATTAAGGAAACATCGGTGCAGGCTATCCGGGAAATGCAGGAAATGGGCATTGACCTGTATATGCTGACCGGAGATAATGAAGCTACCGCTAAAGCCATTGCGGAGCAGACAGGCATCAAGCATTACAAAGCCGAAGTTTTGCCACAGCATAAAGCCGACTTTGTGAAAGAACTGCAAAGTAAAGGAAAGGTAGTGGCAATGGTGGGCGATGGTATCAACGACAGCACCGCATTGGCAACAGCCGATGTAAGTATCGCAATGGGCAAAGGCAGCGACATCGCAATGGACGTAGCCAAGATGACCATCATTTCGTCCGACCTGACCAAGATACCGCAGGCAATACGCTTGTCCAAACAGACCGTAGCCACCATCAAGCAAAACCTGTTCTGGGCGTTTATCTACAACGTAATCGGCATTCCGGTAGCGGCAGGCATCCTTTACCCTGTTAACGGCTTCCTGCTCAACCCGATGATTGCGGGTGCGGCAATGGCATTGAGCAGCGTGAGCGTGGTCAGTAACAGCCTGCGGTTGAAGTGGAAGAAATAAAACAGTAAATCTCACAAATCAAACAAGAAATTACACAACAATAACTAACTGAATAGTACGGAAATTTGCATTATCAGATAACTCTAAAATTTGTAAACAATGGAAAATAAACAATTTCAATTCAAGACGAACATCAATTGCGGCGGCTGTATCGCATCTGTAAAGCCGCACTTGGACAAGGCAGAGGGCATCTGCCATTGGGAAGTGGACACGGCCCACAAGGACATGGTACTTACCGTGAAGTCCGAGGGCATTACCGAGCAGGAAGTAATATCGACCGTGCAAAAGGCAGGCTTCAAAATAGAACCTTTGGATGCCTAAGCCAGCAACTTTTTGAAATGCCCTTTTTCCGACCGAATTTCCATGAGGTTGGGTTGATGAAAAAGGGCATTTTATCAATTCTGAAAAAAGGCGATAGGTTATTGCGTATATGGCATTATTTTTCCATATAGCAAAAAAAACGTAAAACGATATAAAAAAAACAATCTAATTTGTAACTTTGTTGCGTTGAAAAATTATAGAATACATATAGGCATTTTGACATTGTTCTGTTTGGTTTTCTTTATGATGCCAAGTCAGAGCTATGCCTGTTCCAAAAATTCAACAAAGACCGAGCAGTCTTTCTGCTCAAAGGAGAAATCCAAAAAATCAGAACATAAAAAAGGTTGCAAGATCAAATCCTGTAAAAAATGCAAAAGTGACAAATGCAGGTGCGGTGCTTCAACCACTTCCCTAAATGTCCCAACCGTAATCGAATTAAAGGCAAAAAATCACTTAGCAGCAGCTAAAAAGCAAAAATTCGGTTTCAAAGAAGCCTACTATTCTTCGGGCTTTTTCTCCATTTGGCTACCGCCTAAAATAATCTAAAACTATGGCCTGATAGCCATAGGTATGTCCTGTCAGAAGCTGTTCCGGCTTTTGCAAATCCCCTATTTGTATCATTTATTTAAAATTTAAAACAGAAATGGGTTTATCAATCCCCCGTTTCTCAAAATGTAATTATTATGAAATCATTATCAAAAATAGTGATGGTAATCGCCGTATTACTATCATCAATAAACGGCTTCGCACAAATCAAGAATGCGAAAACAGAAACCGTAAAGATTTACGGCAATTGTGGTATATGCAAAACCACCATCGAAAAGGCAGGTAACGTAAAAAAGGTAGCCAGTGTGGACTGGAACAAAGATACCAAGATGGCTACGCTCACCTATGACGGCGACAAAACAAATCAGGATGAAATCCTGAAACGTATCGCTTTGGCTGGTTATGACAGTGAGAAGTTCCGTGCGCCGGATGACGTATATGCTAAACTGGCTGGTTGCTGCCAGTATGATAGACCAGTGAAGACGGTTGCCAAAAACAAGGAGGCGGGAATGGACATGAATGCCGGACATGGCAATCACGACCATAGTCAAATGGCAGCTAACAAAGATGCAGCCCAAAACCAATCACAGCTAAAGGCTGTATTTGACAACTACTTTTCAGTGAAAGATGCTTTGATAAAAACCGATGCGGCGACCGCATCTGCCAAAGCCGCTGAATTGGCTGCATCCCTTAAAGCAGTCGATATGAATAAGCTATCGGCAGAGGAACATACGGCTTGGATGAAAGTGATACAGGACTTGACGGCCAATGCGGAAAGCATTTCAAAATCAAAAGATGTTGCAAAACAAAGAAGTGCTTTTGCGGCACTTTCGGGAAGCATCTACACACTGGCCAAAGTGTCTAAACAGGATACTCCCGTTTATTACCAGCACTGCCCTATGTACAATGGAGGTAAGGGAGCCAATTGGCTAAGTAAAGAGAATGCTGTTAAAAACCCATATTACGGCTCACAGATGCTTACCTGCGGCAGTACGGTCGAAACCATTAAATAAAATTTTTCAAATCATGAACAGATATAATAAAATACCTATAAGAATTTTGCAAACAGTGCTGATACTGCTTTGCACGCAAACGCTGTTTGCACAGAGAGTGGTGCATTACGAGCTGTATGTAAAAGATACGCTTGTCAACTATGCAGGTAAGCAAAAAAGGGCAATTGCCGTAAACGGGCAAATCCCCATGCCCACCCTTACCTTTACCGAGGGCGACACTGCCGAAATAGTGGTGCACAACCAATTGAAAGAAAGCACATCACTTCACTGGCATGGTGTGTTCCTGCCCAATAAAGAAGACGGTGTGCCCTGGCTTACACAAAAACCCATCGCACCGGGCACAACCTACACCTACCGTTTTCCGATTATCCAGCATGGTACGCACTGGTACCATTCCCACTCAGGATTGCAGGAGCAGATTGGCATGTACGGAAGTTTTATCATGAAGAAAAGAAGCGATGATAAGACATTCAGAAAAGGAATTGACGATTTGCCGACCGTTCCAATTATATTAAGTGAGTGGACAAATCTTAACCCCGATAATATCAACCGTATGCTACACAATGCAAATGATTGGGCGGCCATTAAGAAAGGCGCAACACAATCATATGTTGAAGCTATTAAGGAGGGAAAATTAGGGGTAAAGGTAAAAAACGAGTGGAAGCGGATGCTGGCGATGGATGTCAGTGACGTTTACTATGATAAAATCCTAATAAATGGTAGCCATAGCACCGATTTGAAAACAATTGATGGTAAAAAGCTAAAAGCAGGCGACAAAGTCAGATTGCGTATTTCCAATGGAGGGGCGTCTTCATATTTCTGGCTACGGTATGCTGGAGGAAAAATTACAGTAGTAGCGAATGATGGGAATGATGTTGAGCCTGTAGAGGTGGACAGGTTAATCATTGCCGTTTCTGAAACTTACGATATTGTAGTGACTATCCCTCAAGATGGTTTGGCTTACGAGTTCTTAGCAACAACCGAAGACAGGACACAATCTGCGAGTTACTTTATAGGTGATGGGGTCAAACAGCTTATTTCTCCACTCCCACGATTGAAGTATTTCGAGGGGATGAAGATGATGAACGATATGATGAAAATGAATGGCGATTTGAACGATATGGGCATGAAGATGAGCCTTAACCAAATGGACATGAATGTAGTGATGTATCCCGAAATTACCGGAGATGCAACAAAAAAAGCAGACCACAGTAAGCATGAGGGTATGGATATGGATAACGACGCTAACCGTTACAACGCTAATGCCTTGGGAGACATCAAAACATTAAATTATGCTATGTTGCAATCACCTTATAACACCTCTCTTCCAAATGATGCGCCTGTAAAAGAGTTGAAATTCACACTTACTGGCAACATGAACCGCTATGTATGGAGCATGGATAATAAAATACTTTCGGAAACTGACAAAATACCTGTAAAAAAAGGAGAAATTCTACGGATTACCATTTATAATAATTCAATGATGCGGCATCCAATGCATCTTCACGGATTTGATTTCAGGGTGATAAACGGAAAAGGCGAAAAATCGCCGCTTAAAAATGTGTTGGATATCATGCCTATGGAAACAGATACCATTGAGTTTTTAGCAAATGAGGAAGGTGATTGGTTCTTTCATTGCCATATATTATATCACATGATGGCGGGAATGAACAGGGTCTTTGAAGTTGGAGACTACAATAACCCCTATCTACCCGATAAGGCAAAAGCCTATAAAGAATTGCAAAGAGAAAGTAATATGCCTCATTTTATGGCACAAAACGATTTTGCAACCAATGGTAATGATGGAGAAGCTATGCTAATGAATGCACGCTACCAATTAGGAACAGAATGGCGTTTAGGCTATAATAGTATGCACGGTTATGAAGTAGAAACCCATTTAGGTAGATACATTGGAAAGATGCAATGGTTCATGCCCTTTGTAGGTTTTGATTACCGCTACCGTAAAATGGGAGAAGATGAACACGAAAAGAACATATTTGGACAAACCAACAAGAAAGACACCCGCAGGGCGTTCAGTTTAGGGTTTATGTATACGTTACCTATGCTGGTCAATTTTCAGGCAGAAGTATATCATGATGGAATTGTGAGATTGCAGTTAATGCGTGAAGATATACCAATTTCAAAAAGACTAAGAGGTGGTTTTATGGTGAATACCGACTTAGAGTATATGGGAGAACTTAGGTATATCATTAATAAGAATATAGGTATACGTACCCACTATGATAGCGATATGGGCTTTGGTGTGGGGCTGGCATTGACTTATTAAAATTAAATAACTAAGGGTTGTAAACTGCATATATGGGCAGTAAAACGAAATATCCATAAATGAGAAATAGATAAAAATTGTAAAATATCTAAAAATGAACAAGTTACATATAAAAATGTAAAAAGTGAATTAAAAACGAAATGTCCGAAAACTATCATTTACTACTGTTTTATTACCATTGAAAAGGTAGATAAATAGTCTATAAAAAGCCCTAATTACCATTGGGCTTATATTATACCTAAAAAGCCTCTGTATAGGCTTAAAACAAAGATTTTACCCTGCTATTATAGATATAGATAGCAGGGATTTTTATGCTATAAATAGCCCTTTTGTCTGATACAAGAAAAATAGTAAAAAAAACACCTAAAAAAAAGTTGGGGCAG
>FLSB01026000.1_pt1 | contig 10293 bp, 9 predicted proteins | sample 1550551 | NCBI WGS metagenome assembly FLSB01 (sample SAMEA4031774, study PRJEB14383) | metagenome | biome: human; feature: oral; material: saliva | place: Philippines | collected 2014 | reverse complement strand
AATCAATTTAATCATGTACCTAATATTAGAATTGTTTATCCCAAATTTATTTGAAAGCTTCTCTATGCTATATCCTTGTTTTCTAAGTTCATAGATCTGAACTTTATCATCATAAGTTAATTTCATAATAAAAACACCCCAAAAGTTAGATTTTTTCTGTCTAACTTTTGGGGTGCAGTTCATACTATGCGTTTTATTCTTTATAATTTAGCTATTTCAAAATTACAAGTTCTCCATTCTTAATTTCCCAAACTTGATCAAACTTACTTAATAATTCGTTTTGGCGATGTAAAGTAACAATGACGGCACTTGGTAGTTCCAGAACTCTTTCCAATTCCATTTTAAACTGATTAGTATCCAAGGCAGAGAAAGGTTCGTCTAGGATAAGCAATGGATTTTTACGATTTTCCTCACGATTTAAATACATTCGTTGTTGCTGACCACCTGAAAGGGATTGTGGTGGAATTTTTTCAAATTCTTCTTCTCTGAATTTTGCATCGAAACTATTGAATAGCGTTACATTATTTTCATAACTCGAAATAAATGTATGTTCTTGTTGCAAAATCATACCGAATCTTCCCCAAAGATGGTCCAGAACAAGCCCATCTAGCACAATCTGTCCTTCAAAATCTTCATCTGTTCCATTTAAAATGTTGAGCAGACTACTTTTCCCAGACCCATTCTTGCCAATAAGCGCAATTTTATCCCCTTTTTGAATCGTAGCGGAAGTAATTATCAATTTTGATTCTCCCAGTTGTTTGGAAATGTTTTTCAAAGTAATCGTATCAAAAGAATGTTGAGGTGCTTGAACTGAAACGGGTCTCCCAACAATGTTTTGAAAACTCTTGATTACAGGCTTTACGGACTCTAACATTTGTAAATCATAAAGGATTTCCTGTATTGGTTCAGAAAAAGCATTAATATATCCGAAACTCGCCACCACCTCAGGAATACCGAGTTGCTGGTGAGATAGAGAGTAGGCTAAATAAATAAACAGAACAAGACTAATGAATTCAAAAGAAACACCTGTCAATAAGATGCCTGTAATTTTTGTCAAACCATACTTAAAATACTTATCCTGCAAATTCTTTAGAGAACTCTTTTGTTGATTCAAAAAATGCGACATAGTTAGTTTATTTACCAAATGATGTCCCATGAGCAAATCCTCCAAAGTTCGATAGTAATCTCCTTGTTTTTTCAAGTAAACCTGTCTACGATTAGCGGTCAACTTCCCAACGATTTTAGGAATTTGAATACTAATTCCAGTAGAAAAGATTAAAATCAGTGATACAATAGGATTAATTGTTCTGCTAATAATGAAAGCGTAAATGATGATACGTAAAATTTGTTTGATAAAACTCATCAATGGAGGAAGGTAATCCTTTTCCAACGAATCTAGGTCATTAGATTGATAGGAAATATACTCTGCTACTGTTTTCTGCTTGAAATCGTGGTGACTGAGTCCCAGAAGTGAACGAAACCACTCATTTTTCAAAGTAGTCGAAAAGATAATCCCCTGCTTCCAATCAAGTATCATTTGGATATAGTTACAACTCAAATAGCCTGCCACTGACATAGAGTAACCATATAGAGCTACTTGATAATCCCCTTTGATTAATGCCTGCGTGAAATACGGTAACAAAGCTGTGCAGATATTCGATACTACACCAAAAAGAAAATTAAAGAAGAGATACCATCTAATAGTTTTAAGATATGGTAGCATATACGATACTCCTTGCTAATGCTGTTTTTTACATATCGAAGAACAATCTCTACTATTCCCTGTTTCAGATAGTGCGATACCAGGACATTGAGTGAAATAATTGGCAATCACACAAGTACTGCAGTTTTTACTATCATTCAAAGTATAATTTGCTATTTTGTAAAATATAGGTCTATCCCATATTTCTTTGATAGATGTAATATGAATATTTCCAATACCTCTATTATAAAGAGAACAAGGTTGAACTGCACCTAGATATGTTGTAAAAAGATATAACTGTACTGAACTACAAGTTAGAAAACTTCCTGATTTATCAATAAAATTAACACCATTAATTCAATATCTTTTTGTAAAGACAGTATATCACTTTATAAATTCAATTATTTTTCGTCCCACATCTGCACTATGTACCATTATTTAAATATGACTCTAATATTTTTCTTAAATGCTCATCGTATCGGTTAGCAAGTTTTTCACATTCTGCTACACGCATAAAACCAATTATTTTTCTCATTTTTAATATTGACTGTGTTGTCTGATTTTTCTTAAATTCGTAAAAAGCACATGCATATTTAAAAATTAACCGTTCATAAATCTCAGATTCATCAAAATAAAACTGAGAAATTTTTTTCTCAAAGTATTTTGCATCCACAAGATGATCTCTTTCAATACAAATAATAAGTGCATTTAGAACCATACTAGCAATCACTCTTCTATAGCTTGGTATATCGTGATAAAACTCTGTTCTATGCAACATCTCTTTTGACAATAGTAGAAAAGTAGCATGATTAAAAATATACATGATATTTCCAAATAACAAAATTTCAAACACACCCCAATAATCCACACCAAACAAATAATCAGTTATTCTTTTTATATCCGTGTCATTGGAATAGTCTTCTTTTGATAATTCTTGAAGTTTGATTTTTAAAAAAATTATTTCCATCTCAGAAAAAAGAGATGAATTATTATTTTCTATACGTTTAATCAATAATTTATGTAATTTTGCCACATTTCGATTAAGGAAACATTGTTTAACTTCATCAATTGTTTGGTAGAAACGATCTCTTTTAAAATTATTAGTTGCATACATGAATTCTTCAATAGGGACATTTATTTGTTCAAGTGCTATCAGAAATTTTGTAATAGTCAGATCTGTCTCGCCTTTTTCAAATCGAGATAACTGTGAACGTGATATCCCTTTGTTTTCTATATCTCTAAGAGAAATTTTTCTTGATTCTCTAAATACCTTATATGTCTCTCCGAATTTCTTTAACATAGTACACCTCCTTTAGCAAATATGGGACAACTGCAAAATAAACTTTCCTATGTGATAAAATGTAATTAAATTATACCATATAATTAAGTTAAGCGATGTTTTGTTCAAGGAGATTTCACATGAATATTCCAGTAAAAAAATTCATGGTGGTTTGACTGGAAATCATTATAATTATTACCTTATATTTACCGCTTTGCTGTATCCAACTAAAAAAGTAACTGAAAATCTTGGACAGTTACTTTTTTAGTTTATGAGTACTTTATATAAGAGCTAACTTTATCATCCCTTTCCCCACAATATCGACATAGAATACATTGAATTTCTGACAAATGGTATCTATCAATTCCGTTAAAATTGGATTCCTAGCAACTAAGGTTATTGTGTGAAATACCTACAATACGTACAAATTCTTGGAAGCAGTTCTATATCAGTTAAATAAATATATATGCACCTATCTCATTCAAAACAAAAAGAAAACCGCAGTTCTTTCAATCCTGTATCAGCGATTCATTCTGAAATCGAACAGGAGATATTTCCCAAGTCTACAATTCACTTCATCTCAAATTAATTTTTGTAATTCAACCTTAGTTTATAGATTTTATACTCAACAAAAGTATAAAATCTATAAACTAAGGTTGAAGCAGTATTTATACTATATCCGTATTAAAAATACTATTATTCGTTTTGTAAAAAACAGTCTTCAGATATCCTGAAATATAGCAAAAAGAGATTGGGTAAAAACTCAATTCCTGGAAAAAATGAGTTTTAACTCAACCTCATTGGCTATTCTCACTCAAGGACTAACTTCACTTCAGAGAATTTGATCCGCACTGTCGTTCCTGTCCCGACCTCAGACTCGATCCGAATCTGGTGCCCCAGTTCTTCAGAAATTTTCTTAGATAGGTAAAGGCCAAGGCCAGATGACTGCTGGGTTAGGCGCCCATTATATCCTGAGAAACCACGTTCAAAGACTCGGAGAACATCACTGTTTTTTATCCCGATTCCTGTATCCTTGATACAAAGCTCTTGCCCGTCCATATAAATCTCCAGACCACCTTCCTTAGTGTACTTGAGACTGTTAGAGATGATTTGTTCAATGACCACTAGCAGCCACTTTTTATCCGTCACGATTTCTTTATCAAGGTCATGCAGATTGACACTTAAGCCTTTTTGAATAAAGAAAAGAGCATATTTACGAAGTATTTCCTTGACCAAATCTTCTATGTAAACCTGCTTTAAGACCAAATCATCATGGAAACTTTCTAAACGCAGGTACTGCAAGACTAGATTTGTATAGGAGTCAATTTTGAAAATTTCCTGTTCTAGTTGCTGCTTCAATTGGCGGTCGGCTACTTCTGCAACTAAGAGTTGACTGGCTGCAATGGGAGTCTTAATCTGATGGACCCACAAGGTATAGTAATCCAGCAAATCTGTCAGTTTTCTTTCTGCATCTGACCTCTGCTGATAAAGTTCCATCTCATACGCTTCTAATTTCTCAGATAAGACTCTTTCCAAAGGAGAGTTGGCTTCCCTCTCCCCATAGAGAATTTCCTGACGATAGACCTGCATTTCCACCAATATATCCCAAGTGAAAAATAAGATGGTTACAAAGCAACACAAGAGAAAAAAGTAGAGAAAGTAAATTCCTAAACTAGCAAATAAAAACTGAAAGAGCAAAACCAGAAATGCTAAAGCAAGCAGATAGATAAAAAGACGACTACGGGAGCGCAGATAGGCTAGAAAAAATTGTTTCCAATCAAGCATGCTTCAGACCGTACCCTATCCCTTTCTTGGTTTCGATAAATCCTACCAAGCCCTGCTCTTCCAATTTTTTACGCAAACGAGCCACGTTAACTGAGAGGGTATTGTCATCAATGAAAAAGTCACTGTTCCAAAGTTCCCGCATCAAGTCATCACGCGCTACGATATTGCCTGCATGCTCAAACAAAACGCGTAAAATCTGGAATTCGTTCTTGGTTAAGTTCAACACTTGCCCTTGATAATGTAAATCCATGGATTTGGTATTGAGGATCACACCGGCATATTCCAGTAAACTCTCGTCACGCCCAAACTCATAGGAACGGCGCAACAAACCCTGAACCTTGGCTAAAAGAACCTGCTGGTCAAAAGGTTTGGTCACAAAGTCATCCGCCCCCATATTAATCGCCATAACGATATCCATAGCCTGATCTCTGGAAGACAGAAACATAATCGGCACCTTGGAAATCTTGCGAATCTCCTGACACCAATGATAGCCATTAAACAAGGGTAAGCCAATATCCATGAGAACCAGATGAGGTTCCGACTGGACAAAAAGGCTCAAAACTTCCATAAAGTCTTCTACCAAGACCACTTCAAATCCCCATTCAGAAAGCATTTTGCCGACCTGTTGGCGAATAACCTGATCATCTTCTACTAGTAAAATCTTGTGCATCTGATTCTCCTTTGCTAATTTTAGGAGTCTTAAATCCTTTAGTATAAATAGAGGGCTTAGTATCTAATACTTTTTAACAGCTCAAAAACAGATAGTGAATAACCCCATTGATATCATACCTTATTTTCAGACATAGTGCCAGCCCTACCCTTTTATTTTTAATTTTTTCAACCTTCATTTCAATTCTTTTATCCATCCCCTTAACCAAAATTTATATCTATTCTTTCAAACCTTGAGTGTAGTTAAAACGACACTCTATACTCTTCTAACATTGAAAAGCTCCTTATCGAGTGGTATCCGTAAAAAGTTCTAGCTTTCAGATTGACAATCTGAAAAAGATTTGTTAAGATATGAATGAATGATAGTTAATATTCATTCAGAAAAGAGGTGAATCAAATTGGACAAAAAACAGGCTTTGAAATCCGCGGCTTATGAAGTTTTTTCAAAAAAAGGATACAAGGCGACAGGAATTTCAGAAATTGCTAGACAAGCTCATATGGCAGTCGGATCTTTTTATAACTATTACGAAAGTAAAGAAGCTATTTTTTTAGATATCTATATTGATGAAAACAACCGTGTTCGCCAAACTATGATCGAAGAACTGGATTGGGAAATTGATATGATTGATCTTATTAGTCAACTCTTTGCTCAATCCAGAGCACTCGTTTCTTCCAATAAAATCCTTGCAGAATGGTACAATCCTGCCATAGCAGATGAGTTGCATAGCTACTATTCCTCAGAAGAAGGGAAAGTCACGAATCCATTTCATCAATTTCTCGTGAAAACCTTTACTCATCGTTTGCAGGCTGAAGGCCATTCTCCAGAAAAAATTCAAGATATTTTACAAGTTTACAACCTATTTTACTACATGGATATGCATATCACAGAAAATGATTTTCCAGATATTAGCAAAACTGTAGAAATACTAGCAACCAACTTCATTAAAGGAATACTGAAATAAAGAAATCTTTTCTTTATTTTTTGGAAATTATTGAATGAAAAAAAATATTATTCATTCATTAATGGAAAATTACTACACTATAGGAGTTAAAAATGAAACGAGGGAAAAAAATGTTCATAATTATTCTAACTACACTTGGAGTGCTCGGCTTTATATCTTGGGGAATCATTACCTATCTTGGACGAAGTCAAACTTTATCGATAAAATCCATTGAAAATCCCAGCGGAGATTTGTATTTAGTTCACATCACAAAACCAAAAAATCAAATATGGAAAGCTGGCTCCTTTGCTCAGTTTAAGCTTCCTGACAGCGCGTTTGGTCCAGACAAAAGTCCAGTAAAGGAGAATCAGGCTAGCCGATGGCTAACCCTTGCTTCCACTCCTGATGAGGATGAAATTCTTATTGTAACCCATAATAGTGGTAGCGTGTTTAAGGAAACCCTAACACATTTACCAGCTGGTAGTAAAATTGAGATGAGTTGGCTGGAGTCATCTTTATCTGTTGAAGACAATGACCAAGCACTGGTTTGTTTTGCCTCTGATGTCGGCATTTCTACTCTACGTCCAGTTGTGAAAGAGTGGGCTGGTAAGCGCTCTATCATTCTTAATCATTTAGACAAAGGAGTAAGCATTTTTGATAATGAGTTAAGAGAGCTTAGTAAGAATAATCCGAATCTAACTTATAAAACTAGCGAAACCTTTTCTCAAAGCCAAGCATTTTTAAAAAATGCGGTTGTGAAATACGGTAACCAAGCTATTTATCTCTTGACCGGCCAACCTGATGATGTAAATGAGATGAAGAATTTTTTAAAGGAAAACGGGATTGATAGCAAAAACATTCAAGCAAGTTCGTTTAGAGGTTTGAAATAAAAGCAAACTGTCTTCTATGTGTCTGAATCATACCATTATAGGTCGGTATGTAGAGAGCTCGTACAAACCAACTAGTAAATTCTATGTGATTGTGATAAGATAAATAAAAAGAAAGGAGCTCTTATGGCCAATATTTTTGATTATCTGAAAGATGTCGCATACGATTCCTTTTACGATCTACCTTTAAATGAATTAGATATTTTAGCCTTAACAGAAACCACCTACCTTCCCTTTGATAATCTGGTATCCACAAGTCCTCAGCGACTTTTAGACCTGGCACCTCAGATTCCAAGAGAATCTAACATGTTGACCAGTAAAAGTCGTCTCCAATTATTGGATGAATTAGCTCAACACAAACGCTTCAAAAATTGCAAACTCTCCTATTTTATCAACGAAATCGACCCTGAACTGCAAAAGCAATTTGCGGCTATGACCTACCACCTCACTCTTGATACCTATCTGATTGTCTTTCGTGGGACAGATGACAGTATCATTGGCTGGAAGGAAGATTTCCACCTGACCTATATGAAGGAAATTCCTGCTCAAAAGCACGCCCTCCGTTATTTAAAGAACTTTTTTACCCACCATCCTAAGAAAAAGGTCATTCTGGCCGGGCATTCCAAGGGAGGAAATTTAGCCATCTATGCGGCTAGTCAAATTGAGCAAAGTTTGCAAAATCAAATCACAGCAGTTTATACATTTGATGCGCCTGGTCTCCACACAGAATTGACACATACCGAAGGTTATCAAAGGATAATAGATAGAACCAAGGTCTTCATTCCACAAGGTTCCATTATCGGTAGGATGCTGGAAATTCCTGCTCACCAAGTCATCGTTCATAGCACTGCCTTGGGTGGCATCGCCCAGCACGATACCTTTAGCTGGCAAATTGATGGCAAGCAATTCGTTCAACTGGATAAGACCAATAGTGATAGTCAACAAGTAGACACAACCTTTAAAGAATGGGTAGCGACAGTCCCTGATGAAGAACTCCAGCTCTACTTCGATCTCTTCTTTGGCACCATTCTAGATGCTGGGATTAGCTCCATAAATGACCTGTCTTCCTTCAAGGCTATCGAACATATACATCATCTCTTTGTCCAAGCGCAATCTCTCACTCCAGAAGAAAGGGAAACCATGGGACGCCTTACCCAATTATTGATTGATACCCGTTACCAAGCATGGAAGAATAGATAATACCTTTCAAAAATCAAATATATATAAAACAAAAGACCTAGAATACAGACTTTCATGTGCATTCTAAGTCTTTTTAAATAGAATCTGACTACCAAAGAATCCCTTTATAGGCTATCAAAATGATGGCTAATAGCAGGACATAAAAGGCAAGGAAAAGCCATTTCATTTTGACACAGAGGGCCACGTACTCCCGAATAAAAGCAGATGGTATGTAGTAGCCTGCCGTCCTACATCCGAGCCCATCTCCCTTCATATTTAGTTTACGGGCATAGGTACTAGTACGAAAGACATGATAGTCATTAGTAACAAAGAGGAAACAAGGATTTTCAACCAATTGTTCTCCCACTTCTTTTGAAAACAATAAATTCTCATAGGTCGTTCTGGACTTGTCTTCAAGAAGAATGGATTCCTTGCGGACATCCGTCTCTTCTAAGATATAATTACAAATGGCCTGCGCTTCAGAAATCTTCTCATCTCCCCCTTGACCACCACTTGCAATCAGTTTAACATTTGGATTAGGAGAAGCCCTGAAGGCCTCGATTGCCTTATCAATTCGACGCTTGAGTAAGGGTGTCACTCTTTCTCCGTCTAACAAGCCAGCTCCATGGATAATGATAAAGTCATAGCTTTTCTTTTTAGGAATAAACAGGTACAGGATAGAATAAAGCAGAAATCCTGCAAAAGCAAAACCGAAAAGAAAATAAGAATAAGTCGTAAATAGAAATAGGAGATTCAGAAAGTGATTTGTAGAAAATATCTCATTCCTATCCCACAATCTAAAGGACATGATCCCAAAAAATATCAAGATAACAAAACCAAGTAACATAGAAAGATAATTAGCTTTTGAACGTCCTTCTCGTTTCAGTAGGATGACTCCATTATAGATTAAAAAGAGCCCACTTAGAAAAAGCAAAAAAGGAAGGAAGACAAAGGTAAATACCAAAAAGAATATGTAAACCTTTTCATATCCATTTTGATAAAAAAAATGGGCCACCGATAAATAGATTGAGATGAGAGACAATAAAAATAAGGCTGGATTCCAAAGACTTCTGTTATCTTTCCAAAATGAAAAGACAAATGCGGCTACAATAATTCCTGTAAAAAGATACATCAGTTCCTCCTTTTATAAGTAGATTTTATCATAATTATCCAAAGAGAAAAAGAGGGCATCTATCCCTCTCACTCCTTCATCTGACTCTCTGCATCAGCCACGACTTGTTCTAAACTGGTCTGACCAAGCTCTGCCTCCATAGCCAGCTGGATTCTCTCTAGTTTTTGATCCAAAACCTCATGAATATGAGCTCCGACTGGGCAATTTGGATTTGGATTGTCATGGAAACTAAAGAGTTGACCTGTCTTACCAAGACACTCAACCGCCTGATAAACATCGAAGAGACTAATGTCCTTTAGGTCCTTGACAATCTCTGTTCCTCCTGTTCCACGCGCTACTGAAATCAGCTCTGCCTTCTTCAACTGGGACAAGGTTTTTCTGATAATGACAGGGTTAACCCCGACACTAGCAGCCAGAAAATCACTGGTCACCTTGCTTTCTTTCCCCTTGAGGGCAATGATAATCAGCATATGAGTCGCAATGGTAAATCTACTTGGAATTTGCATACTCTTCTCCTTTTTACGAGGCTCCCCTGCCTCTACTCTTCTTTTTCTTTTATTATACCCTTTTTAGTTGTAATGTCAATCGTTACCACTTTTTAACCAGGCATCTAACTCCCTATCATAGTCCTCTTTGCGGGCCAATTCTCTCAGAAATTCCTGATTGTGGGTATAGTGGATCCCATTGACCAGACTTTCATAGTAAACCTCAAAATAGGG
>FLSB01329551.1_pt1 | contig 10382 bp, 10 predicted proteins | sample 1550551 | NCBI WGS metagenome assembly FLSB01 (sample SAMEA4031774, study PRJEB14383) | metagenome | biome: human; feature: oral; material: saliva | place: Philippines | collected 2014 | reverse complement strand
TCTTTGGGTTGATAGCTAATACCATTCGCATTTGCTATCTGCTGCCGAATACTCTTTAATAGCTTACAAGTACTCTTCCCTTTCACCATAACCTTAATCTTTACTTACACTTCTTCGTCTTCTCCTTATGCGACTTCACCTTATAAGTCCTACGACCATATACATCATCGTTATATACTGTCTTCACAACTGTAACAACTTCTCCAGTTAACTGACGTCCATCGGATTTAAGAATAATAACATTATTCTCTGGACGTAAAAGAGAACTTACATGAACCTTTTGCTTCTCATAACCGATATATGAAATAACCAACGACGTGTCTGATGGAACTTTCAAAGCAAACTGTCCATCTATATCTGTTGCAACGCCCTTGCTTGTTCCGTCTATAAAAACAGCTGCCCCTATCACTGGTTCTTTATTTTCTTCGTCTATGACCATTCCACGTACAACCACAGGTGATGCACAACTATCAGAAAGGTCTACTACCTTTATAGGGGTTTTCTTGGTTGTTTGTACAGGAGGGTTAGCCGTACTATCAGACTTAACAGCTTGCGCAGCAGCGGTCATCGGCATTACCGTAGCACAAATACCTGCTGCAATACCAGCCACCTTCATACCGAAGCCATTACCCTTACGCGCCTTTAACTCACGCTCAAGATAACGTATCTCCTCCTCACAAGCAGGGCAAGTACCTGCACAATCCCCCTTGTGGTGACACTCTATGGGTTGATAGCTGATACCATTGGCATCCGCTATCTGCTGCCGAATACTCTTTAGTAGCTTACAAGTACTCTTTCCTTTTGCCATAATACTAATCTTTACTTACACCTCTTTTTATTCTTCTCCTTATGTGACTTTGGTTTATAAGTCCTATGACCATACACATCATCGTAGTTTGGCGAAACGATTACAATTTCTTCTGCTATGCCCGTTAAATCATCGGCTTCCAGCACAATAACATTATTATCAGAATGCAAAAGCGAACTTACACGAACCTTCTTATCCTTACAACCTATATATGAAATAACCAACGAAGTGTCTGGTGGTAACTTCAAAGCAAACTGTCCATCTATATTTGTTGCAACGCCCTTTTTTGTTCCGTCTATAAAAACAGCTGCCCCTATCACTGGTTCTTTATTTTCTTCGTCTATGACCATTCCACGTACAACCACAGGTGATGCACAACTATCAGAAAGGTCTACTACCTTTATAGGGGCTTTCTTGGTTGTTTGCACGGGAGGGGTAGCCGTACTATCAGACTTAACAGCTTGCGCAGCAGCTGTCATCGGTATTACCGTAGCACAAATACCTGCTGCAATACCAGCCACCTTCATACCGAAGCCATTACCCTTACGCGCCTTTAACTCACGCTCAAGATAACGTATCTCCTCCTCACAAGCAGGGCAAGTACCTGCACAATCCCCCTTGTGATGACAATCCTTAGGCTGATAGCTGATACCATTTGCATCCGCTATCTGTTGCCGAATATCCTTTAGTAGCTTACAAGTACTCTTTCCTTTCGTCATAATACTAATCCTTACTTACACTTCTTTTTATTCTTCTCTTTATGTGACTTTGGTTTATAAGTCCTATGACCATACACATCATCAATATTACTTGCGCTCCCATCTCTGCCAGTGTCACTTGCAGCATTTACTGTTACTACAGCAATAGCACCTCTCAACACCAGCTTTTTAAGCATAATAACATTATTGTCAGAACGTAAAAGAGAACTTACACGAACTTTCTTACTATTGTATTCTATAGATGATATAACCAACGACGTGTCTGACGGTACTTTCAAAGCAAACTGTCCATCTACATTTGTGACCGTCTCCTTGGTAGTTCCGTCTATTAAGATCGAAGCTCCAACCAAGGGTTTATTATCTTCACTGTCTATGACCATCCCACGTACAACCACAGGTGATGCACAACTATCAGAAAGGTCTACTACCTTTACATCGCCTTTCTTAGCTGTATGTACAGGACAATTAGCCGTACTATCGGGCTTAACAGCTTGCGCAGCAGCAGTCATCGGCATTACCGTAGCGCAGATACCTGCAGCGATACCAGCTACCTTCATACCGAAGCCATTACCCTTACGTGCTTTCAACTCCCGTTCAAGGTAACGTATCTCCTCCTCACAAGCAGGACAAGTACCCGTACAATCCCCCTTGTGGTGACACTCTTTGGGTTGATAACTTATACCATTGGCATCTGCTATCTTTTGTCGGATACCTTTTAGAATTAAACATACCCCTTTTCCTGTTCCCATCGTTACTACTGCAATATTAGGTTTAACTTATACCACTTTTACAAAAGTATAAAAAAAATATTTAAATGATAGCTTTAAGGTGATTTTTTATCCCTATATGGCTTTAAATTTATCTTTAAAATAAAGATCTATCAGTCCAATTGTTTTAAACACAACAGGAGGATATACAGCCTCACTACATCATAGACATTATACTCACTGCGAAAGACAATCCATCAAAAGGACTTTACAAAAGTACACATTAATCCTTCTCTTACCTTAATGGAATACTCGAAAAAACAAGTTTATAACAGACTGAAAACCAATAGATTAAAAAGAGGCTTCTAAAAGACGCCCTTTTGCAATGCAAAAGACGCCCTTTTGAGGTATAAAAGAGCACCTTTTGAAGTGTAAAACATGCCCTTTTACAACACAAAAGACCATGCATAGAAACCCACAGGCTGAAAAAACAGAACAAAAAAAGGCTGAACTCCTTATTTGGAATTCAGCCTTTCTCTTGATAGACGAGTAGATTGTCAAGCATACGATGCCTCACTATGATATTAATTTTGTTCCACGGGATTTGAGAGAAGTTTATAAAATATCAGCAAGCCCTCATACACTTGAGTCTGAGACTGCCTCTTTTTAAACATAAATAAAAATAAATCACTCCTCAAGTACAAACCTTATATACGTATTTTTCTTATAAGATTATATCTTTACTTTAATTTTCTACTACCTTAAACGCTGCGAAATCCGTCATTCTTAATAAAGTCTCATAACTAATATTAGGGTTTCGCTTCATATAAACATCTACGGCATCTTCGTATTTATTGCGATAAATACGCTTTGATATCACTTGATTTACTATCCACTGAATCTTCCCTATCTGCAAATCACGTTCCAGTTGAGGTCTGGAATCAAAGTGATCCAATGGATATATGCTCATGAGATAAAACGTAAGACAATCTGGAAGTATATACTCTCGTGTCATCTGCTTACGTTGAGATGGCGAATAATATTTTATATATAATGGATAATTTGCGCCTAAATATTTATCAAGTGAAACACCTATCGCACCATTACCAACAATAATACTCTGATCCAAAGCCGAAATTTGAGCATATACCTTAGGAACCTCAATCCTTGGTAACGCTTGCTTTAACCGACTAAAAGCTGTGCTTAACTGTTGATCTATATCTTCTGTATTTGCATACTCAGATTCAACTGCAGCTATCAACGTCTGTAAAGTCGTATCTTGATAAAACTTCAAGAACTTACTATTGATATCAGGATCCGTTGTATCACCAATTTTTACGACATCTTCTATCAAGGTTCGGGTCTCTATTGGATACTCCGTATTCATTTGTTGGAGTGCAGAAAAGTCGCCCGTCGTAAGATAACGATACTCTAACCGGTCATAACGTTCAAGCTCTAACAGCAGAGAATTATCATTCTCACTATCAGAGGATAACTTGAACTGACACCCAACACAGGTAAACAGAACCAGTAACAATATATAATACAGTTGCTTCACTAACCCTTTTTACAATATTTGGATATTGTTTGCAAAATTAATAAAAAACATTTCTGTGCGCAAACGTTTTGCTAAAAAAGTTAAAATACAAACCTTTATTTAACATCACGCTCTGGCAAAGACGAGAATAGTTTACGTCCATGCACATAATACTCCCACAAAACGGAATAGCGTTTACGACCATCTACCGTGCAATTAGCTAACATTGCTGGGGCTTCATACACAGTTTTATTCACGTTAATATCACGTGGAAAGTCTTTCTTCCATTGTTTAAACGCTCGTCTTGCGGAAACTATTGCCTTAAAATCGCCCCAATTTCGATTAAGAACAAGAGTCTGAAAGGCTGCAAGATAGTCCAAGAACCAACGAACACGCATAACATGGCGTAAGTCATCCTCAGGAAGATTCTTCCAAAGCATCGTCAAATTATTGCGGAAATTAAGGAATGTTTTCCGAGGATTTGACTTTGGCAGTGTGCCACCTCCCAGATGATACACAACACTTTCGGGGAAACAGAAGATCCTTTTACCCATTCTGTGCAGGCGCCAGCATAGATCTATCTCTTCATTATGTGCAAAAAAACGTCCATCAAGCCCTCCTGCAGCCCAGTAATCACACGATCGTATCATCAGACAAGCACCTGTTGCCCAAAGAATCTCCTGTGTATTGTCATATTGCCCATTGTCTTCTTCTACTGTATCAAAAATTCGTCCACGGCAAAAAGGATAACCATAACGATCAATAAATCCGCCAGAGGCACCCGCATATTCAAAAGAATCACGGTTAACAACTGAAAGAATCTTAGGCTGACAAGCTGCTACATCATCATGCGCATCCATCTCTTCAATCAAAGTGGTAAGCCAATGATGGGTAACCTCAACATCACTGTTGAGCAAAAGATAATACTTACTATCAATTTGTCTAAGAGCTTGGTTATAACCTTCTGCAAAACCATAGTTCTGATCTAATTGAATTACACGCACATGTGGGTAGGATTCTCTAAGCCAAGACACAGAATCGTCTGTTGAGGCATTGTCTGCTACAATTACCTCTGCTTCACGACAGGAATAATTCAATACTGACGGGAGATACTTCTCCATCATTTTCCGACCATTCCAGTTCAAGATAACAATAGCTACATTCATAAGATTTCAGCTTTTAAAGAGCTCTGGTCGAAGTTAAAACCTCCTAAACGAACACGTAGTATCTGATTATCATATTCCTCTGTTGCCTGAGTTGGTGATAACTCAACACGAATGTAATTATCTGTAAAACCATGCATTGCCTTTCCACGCGCAGCTTTCTCAAAGAGAACATCTGCTTCCTGACCGATATGGGCAGCATAAAATGCACGTGTCTTCTCATCAGATAGCTTCAGAAGTCGGTGTGCTCGATGTTTTTTCTCACGATCTTCGACAACGTAAGGGATAGACAAGGCCGATGTGCCAGGACGTTCAGAATAAGGGAAGACGTGAAGTTGAGTAACAGGAAGAGCATCTAAGAAGTTATAACATTCCTCAAAATATTCAGGCTTTTCACCACGTGATCCTACCATAACATCCACTCCGATGAAGGCATCAGGCATCTTTTCTTTGATAAGATTTATCTTATGTGTGAAAAGTGAAGTATCATAACGACGATGCATAAGCTTCAAGACTTCATCTGAACCACTCTGTAATGGGATATGAAAATGAGGCATAAAAGCACGTGAATGTGCACAGTACTCTATAAGCTCATCGTCTATCAAATCTGGTTCTAATGAACTAATACGGTAACGTTGGATCCCCTCTACTTTGTCAAGAGCCTTTACCAAATCAAGGAAACTCTCCCCTGTTGTTTCTCCAAAATCACCAATATTCACACCAGTTAGCACAATTTCCTTACCGCCTTCCTGTGCTGCATCCTTCGCTTGCTGGACAAGTGATGCTATAGAAGGGTTACGTGAAAAGCCACGAGCATAAGGTATCGTACAATAGGTACAAAAATAATTGCACCCATCCTGCACCTTCAGAAAATAACGTGTACGATTACCACGTGAGCAACTTGCCTGGAAACTTTTGATATCTTTAGTCTTAACAGAATGGTACTCACCCTGAGGTTCTGTACCATGGGGATCAGTTCCTACTTTATTCCACGCATCACTCAAATACTGGACTAGGTCAGCTTTCTCATTACTACCCAACACTAAGTCCACACCTTCTATCTTTGCAACTGTCGCACTCTCTAACTGAGCATAGCAACCTGTAACTATAACAAAAGCACCAGGATTTTGACGAACCATACGATGGATAATCTGCCGGCATTTATGATCAGCCACTTCAGTAACTGAACAAGTATTGATCAGACAAATATCTGCCTGCTCATTCTTCTTCGCTTCACGAACTCCCATATTATATAAGGTACGCGCGAAAGTACTCGTCTCCGAAAAGTTGAGCTTACAACCTAACGTGTAGAATCTGGCCTTTTTGCCTTGAAAAGCTGCTGTATCTATCATATGGCTTGCAAAGTTACTGTAAAATGAAGATAAAACCAAAAAAACGCATCTTTTACTTCTTTACCTACTACAACATACAACAAGCAGAAAAGAAAACTTTACCACTATTTATCACAAGAAAGAAAAGAATATAAAGCCAAAAAGAAGACTGTGTAGGGACACATTAAATAATTAACATTTATTTAATTTTTATATCTAATTGATAATCAATACATTACAAATTAGTTACAAAAAGAGTTCAAAAAAGTACTTAAAAAATGATTGCCAAATGAAAAAAGTTACTTACCTTTGCATCGTTTTAACAAACAAATGATTGTTTTACAGATTTAAAAAGCAAAAGAAAATGAAGAAATTAGTTTTAATGTTCGTAGCTATTGCAGCTATCTCTTTAGCATCTTGTCACAACAACTCTAAGCCAGCTGCTAACGCTGACTCTACATCTGCTGACTCAGTTCAGAACGATAGCGCTAACGCTGATTCTGCTGCTACAGATTCAGTTGCTGCTGACTCAGTTGCTAAGTAAGCAAACGAACAGAAAAAAAGAGAGAAAATGACCATAGGACTCAGTCCTATGGTTTTTTGTTTTTATACGTTATTCAAGTCAAATATGCAATTATAGAGCTATGAGATGAAGAGAGAACAACGTACAAGAACAATTGTATTAGAACTGTGTTGTAAGTAAGCACCAATGGTGTTAATGACAAACATGAGCAGAGTTATTGATAAACATCAATGGAGTTGTTGATAAACACGAATGAAATTCTACTACCCAGAAAATAGAAAAGCTACACTATATAACTATTTTTAGACCATCACAGGCAAGAAAAACACCTTCAGGTAATCTCTGTTGTGCTTCTTTATGCAAACCAACTTGATGTGTAAGGTGTGTTAAATAGGTTCTTTGTGCACCTATACGCTTACTAAATTTTATAGCTTCAGGTATTAATTGATGTGAATGATGTAACCGTTCCCAACGCAATCCATTTACCACTAATGTTTCAACACCTTTTAAATAAGTTAACTCAGCATCACCTATAGTCTTCATATCTGTAATATAAGCCAACTTCCCTATACGAAAACCAAGTATTGGTAACTTATCATGCACAACAACAATGGGAACAACATCTAGTTCTCCTATCTGGAAATGCGAATGTGGAAGAACCGCATGGAAGTTCAACTTAGGAACACCTGGGTAAAGTTTCTCAGTAAAACAATAAGGGAAATTATGCCGAAGGCCAGCACAAGTATCCTCATTTGCATAAATATCTATATCACCCAATGCGCAATAAGGCCGTAAATCGTCAATTCCCCCAACATGATCATAGTGTATGTGTGTCACTAATAGAGCATCTATCTTACGGAATGGTAAGGGGAGAATCTGCTGCCGGAAATCAGGTCCACAGTCAATTAAAACACGCGTATGCCCTGTTTCTAACAAGGCAGAAGTACGTAAACGATTATCTCTAGGGTCTTTACTTTTACATACCTTACAATTACAACCAATGACAGGTACACCATTAGATGTACCTGTACCAAGAAAAGTTAAGGTCATCTTTGGCACTAATGATTCTTTTATCTTAGTTGTCAGAGAATCAGATCTCACTGATTCTTTGCCACTTATATATTCTCCCTGTTTCAAGAATACGATACTATTTATAAAAAAGATTCATTTCCAGACCTTTCCAACTACCTCTTCTAGAAGTCTAACAAAGCCGAGAAAGACTATATAACGTTCACTTCTGGATGAATCTCTACCCCAAACTTCTCTTTTACATCATGTTGAATAGCCTCAACCAGATGAACGACGTCAGCACCTGTAGCTCCACCATGATTTACTAATACCAAAGCTTGTTTATCATAGACACCAACGTTACCGAGTGATTTCCCCTTCCAGCCACATTGCTCTATCATCCATCCTGCAGGAACTTTCTCATGGTTTTCATCGATAGTATAGTGTGGCATACCATCATAAAGCGAAGCCAAAGACTCGTACTTTTCCTTTGGTAAGATAGGATTCATAAAGAAACTTCCCGCATTGCCAATCTTCTTTGGATCTGGGAGTTTTGCGTTACGAATATCTATAATAGTCTGACGAAGTTCTGCTGCAGTAGGATTCTTTATGCCACGCTCTGCTAAAGCAAATCTTATATTTCCATAATCAAGTTTAGGACGATACTGTTTTGAGAGACGATAAGTAACCGACGTGATTAGATATTTGTTATGCCAATCATGCTTGAATCTACTTTGCCGGTAACTATACTGGCATTCTTCATTCTTAAAATGACAAACAACTCCCGTTGCAATTTCAACAGCTTCAACCTCTTCTATCAAGTCTTTTGCTTCGGCACCATAAGCACCTATATTCTGAACAGCGCTTGCCCCACATTCACCAGGGATGATAGAAAGGTTCTCTGCTCCATAAAGTTCATGCTTAACACAGTAATCTACAAAATCATCCCATACATATCCAGAACCACAACGCACATGCACATCATCAAGTTGTTCTATGAAAGAGATACCAGAATGAAGTACAGTCCCATTGTAATCACCTGTTAGTAAGAGATTACTTCCACTTCCAAGTATCAACAAAGGATAATCATCAGCTGTCAAAGAGCGCACTACAAGCTGCGCTTCTTCAAGCGTTTCATATTCAACAAAACGACGACACTGCACGTCAATACCAAAGGTATTATGAGAAAGTAAGCTATATAACTTAAATTGATTCATAAATTCCTATTAATATGCAACTATCTTTTCTAAGCGCCAATCTTTCCCATGACGTTTAAAGATAAGCTGTGTTTCTGCTCCATTTGCAAGTCCGCGGAAAGTCAGTATCTTACGATCAGTCTCCGTATATTTCTGTCCATAGAGAATATTATAAATCATTTCACCAGGAATCTCTGGTAAGAACGAGGACCATTCATCAGCTGGGATTGCCGTATTTATAGTGGCAACTTCTTCACCATTGGGGTCTGGACCCGTGTACGCCAAAGGGTTTTTCACGAAACCTTTACCTCTGTTAGCAAAGAAACGAGAAAGGAAAGAGAAGAAAGATGCATTATAACTCTCCTTAAATGAGATATCACGTATCTTATTCAACTCCCAAATCCCGTCTTGGTGATCAAACCAATATTGTTCAACGATACCTTTTCTCAAATAGATCTTCTCCACGATAACACTGTCTAAGTCTGTTGACTTAGAATATTTCATCTGTGCTTCCTTATCAAATATCAGTGTATAATAACCTTGTGGACGGAAGAAAGGGTCCATCTTCCATTGACCCTTCTGCAACTTCTGAGTCCCATTGTTTCTCACTACAGGTAAAGGAAACTTTATACGGTTCCTTTGTAGCTTTTTATTTGCAATAAAATTAAAGAAGAAATCATCAAACAACTGATCGGCAGCCTTAGGCATTGGTGTTGATGCGATGACCTCTGCTGCAGAATCTACGGAATCTATTGCTGCATCGCCAACCTCTGAAGAATCAGCCGTTGTGCTATCAGCTCCTTCTACTTTTTTGTTAGTGCAACCAGTGGTTATAGCTATCATCGCCGTACAGGCGCATACAACAAGTAAAAAAACTTTTCTCATACTCACTCTTATTCGTCTCAAATTTCTTGCAAAAGTACGACATTTATTTCTAATAAGGTAGCAAAAGTATAAAATTATATTATGGTAATTTCTCCGTTCCGATTATAAATCGTACCTTTGCAGGAAAATAATCAAGCAGTATGTTATTAGACAAGATACAAGAACTTCTTAATGAAGTAAGCACACTCACGGCCAAAAGCGCAGATGATGTAGAGCAACTACGCTTGAAATATCTAAGTAAGAAAGGTGAAATCAATGCGTTGATGGGCGAGTTTCGCAATGTAGCAGCTGACCAAAAGAAGGCAGTTGGCATGAAAATCAACGAACTCAAGCAACTCACACAGAACAAGATTAATGACCTCAAAGAGCAACTTGAGACAAGTGAGGCACAGAGTGACGATATTGATTTGACACGTACCGCCTACCCTATCAGCCTTGGTACACGTCATCCACTGACGCTGGTAAAGAATGAAATCATTGACATCTTTGCTCGAATGGGCTTCAC
>FLSB01000387.1_pt1 | contig 10397 bp, 7 predicted proteins | sample 1550551 | NCBI WGS metagenome assembly FLSB01 (sample SAMEA4031774, study PRJEB14383) | metagenome | biome: human; feature: oral; material: saliva | place: Philippines | collected 2014 | reverse complement strand
CGGGAAATGCCGTACCGTGCCGCCAGCTCACGCTCGGAGGGGAGCTTATCGCCCACGCGCAACTCACCCAGGCGCAGGCGACGCTCAAAAGTCTCCAGAACGATGCTGTAGCTGCGGTCCTTCAGGATTGGTTCATGAGCGTGGAGCCGCGCAGGCTGAACCGGCTCGGACGCTGTCGCATCGGATGGGGAGGCACCGGGCCGAAGGTCATCCTGAGAAGTCTGCGGCATGAAATCTCCTAATAACGAGGGGGAGTATGGAAGAGCGGAAGCTCCGAGCGGCTGAAGCGAAGTGAAGGGAAGCCGAGGGACAAAGAAAGCGGGGCGGCGATACCGGAAAGGTACGCCGCCCCGCTGTGGCCTCCGGTCAAACCGGGGCGAATGTCCTACTGTTCGTGAAGCGGATGCTCCAGGAACCCTCTAAAACCTGAGCTTCAGATTAGGGAATCATGAAGGACAGCACGTTGGTCTGCAGGAAGACCAGGATGCAGACGACCACGAGCATTGCGAAGGACCAGGGGAGGACAGCCTTGAGGATATCGGATTCCTTGCCTTCCATGTCCACAGAGGTGGCGGCAATAGCCAGCGACTGCGGGGAGATCATCTTACCGACCACACCACCGGTGGTGTTAGCAGCCAGCATGAGCTCGGGGGTTGCGCCGTGGATACCTGCGTGCTGCAGGTTCTCAGCGGCAGACACCTGCAGCTTGGAGAACAGTGCGTTGGCGCTGGTGTCCGAACCGGTCACAGCGGTACCGATCCAGCCCAGGGCCGGTGCGAGGACCGCGTAGACGGTGCCCAGGCCTGCCAGGTAGGTACCCATAGCGATGGTCTGACCGGAGAAGTTCATGACGTATGCCAGTGCCAGAACCGAAGCAATGGTCAGGATGGACCAGCGCATGCGGTAGACAACGGAACCGAACTCGGTGAAGATCGCCGGGAACTTGAAGGCGTAGCGGCCCTTCTCGTTGAAGAAGAAGTAGATAACAGCAACAACCAGGCCGGAGATGATCAGCAGGGTGCCGGGGTTGGACATCCAAGCGAAGTTGTAGACAGCGTCCTTGACGGGCTTGCCGTCAGCGGTGACGAGGCGGGAGCTCAGAGCCTGAATGTCGATCTTGATGACGAAGCCCTTCAGCCATGCCTTCAGGCCGGCGTGCAGGTTGGCAACACCGAAGATGATGACCACAATCAGGTAGGGCAGCAGTGCCATCCAGACGCGGACGGCGGGCAGGGCTTCCTTCTCTTCGCTCTGAGCGGGTAGGCCGTAGCGCTCACGAACGCCTGCGACACCGCGGGGCTTCCAGAACTGCAGGAAGATCACGGCAACGCCCATGGAGACGATGCAGGCGACCACGTCGGTCAGGTTGTATGCGGGGGTAGCGGCGGTGACCCACTGTGCGATAGCGAAGGAAACGCCGATGACCAGTGCGGGCAGCCAAGCGTCCTTCAGGCCCTTCATGCCGTCCAGGATGACCAACAGGATGAGCGGAACGAGCATTGCCAGGAACGGAGCCTGGTGACCAACGATGGTTGCGATAACGTGTGCGTCCTTGCCGCCAACGTCAGCTGCGGTGGTAATCGGGACAGCAACTGCGCCGAATGCCACGGGAGCGGTGTTAGCGAGCAGCACGGTAATAGCGGCCTTGAGAGGCTTAACGCCCAGGGCCAGAATCATGGTTGCGGTAATCGCGACGGGGGCACCGAAGCCGGCCAATGCCTCGAGCAGACCACCGAAGCAGAAGGCAATCAGGATGGCCTGGATGCGCAGGTCGCCGCCGCCGAGGCGGTCAAACACGCGGCGCAGGTCTTCGAATCGACCGGAGAGAACGGTGATCTGGTAGAACCAGATGGCTCCCAGAATCACCCAGCAGATAACCAGGCCGTAGATGGCGCCGCGGACGGCGCTCAGGCCGCCGAGATCTGCGGGCATGTGGAAGCCGAGGACTGCCACGAGGATGGATGCTACCAGGGCCACGATTGCGGACCAGTGGGCGCGTGCCTTGACGCCCAGCAGCATGACAAAGAAGGTGAGGAGGGGAATCGTTGCGACAAGCGCGCTTAGCCCGAGGCTACCTCCCACTGCATTGGTTACAGCGGTGTAAGTTTCCACTGGAACTCCTTTGGTTCAGGGTGTGTCTTGTGTATGGTCTGACCATTTGATGGTGCGTGAGCGAACGGATCTTTGTTCCCTCGCGGGGGATGTGGTCAGACCATTCATCGCATGTATAGAACCATACCCGACGTATTGCGGTTTCGCCAAAAGTACACAGCTTCGTTACAGGCCGTCGAGCGGGTCGGGCTCGAAATTTTTCTGTGAATTTGCCGCTATGTTGCGGCGCTGATAGTTAATTCCAGGTTCTGACACACAACTCGCGAGACCGACCTATGGGTACCCATTTCTGCATGGCAGGGAATCAAATGTGACGCGGGAAAAATGCACACCGATTGTTGGTTTTGTGAAAAATAATGCCTCTAAAACATTGAAAGAAAGGGGGTTTGTGCCCATTTCCCGCGAATTCACACATTGCATACCTGCGTTTGATGAGCGTTCAAATGCACCCCGACGGGATGCTCTGATTCGCGATTCGAGAAGAGATGAGGTCACATATACCGGAAGGTAAGAAAATGTATCTTAGAGTCAGGATGACCTAACCCTTTATTTAACAAGGAAAGTATGCCCTATTCCGAGTAGAGAAAAGAAACGTAACAGTGTTAAATAGCAAGGACGAGATAAGACATCACCACGGTTTCTGATCCCACCGCATCCCACCTCCGCTTGGGGCGTGCGCCGTCTGTTCGTGCTTATGGGCATCCCACCAACGGCCCGGCAAAGTACGCAGAACAATGCTCCGCCTGCCCCAGACGCAGGCGGTGAGACCGAGAAACTCTGAATACAGAGGAAAGGACGGCAAGTCATGCGTATTGCACTCTTCTCCACGTGCATTGTTGACGGCATGTACCCCCGCGTAGCTCGCGCCACCGTCGAAATTCTTGAGCGTCTGGGCCACGAGGTTGTCTTCCCCCCGAACCAGACCTGTTGCTCCCAGATGCACGTCAATTCGGGTTACTTCGACGACGGCTACGAAATCATCAAGAATCACGTCGAGGCCTTCGACTCCTGGGACTGGGATGTGGCCGTTGCCCCCTCGGGCTCCTGCGTTGCCTCCCTGCGCGACCAGCAGGCTATGGTAGCCCGCAGCCGCGGCGATGAGGCCCTGGCTCTGAAGGCCGAGCAGATTGCCTCTCGCACCTTCGAGCTCTCCCAGCTGCTGATTGACGTCCTCGGCATCACCAACGCAGCCGAGCAGCTCGGCTCCTACTTCCCCGAGCACGTCACCTACCACAGCTCCTGCCACGGTATGCGTCTGCTCCGCCTGGGCACCCGTCAGCAGGACCTGGTCCGCACCGTTGAGGGCATCAAGTACACCCAGATTGAGGGCATGGACCAGTGCTGCGGCTTCGGCGGTACCTTCTCCTTCAAGAACCCCGATGTGTCCGGCGCCATGGTCAACGACAAGGCCGACAACGTCGAGGCAACCGGCGCATCCATCTGCACCGGCGGCGACTGCTCCTGCCTCATGAACATCGGTGGTGCGCTCTCGCGCCGCGGCTCCGACGTGAAGACCATCCACTTCGCTGAGATCCTCGCCTCCACCAAGGAAAACCCGCTCAAGATTGACTCGAAGAACATCGAGCTCTCGATCGCCTAAGGAAAGACAAGACCTCATGACTGCTATTCAGCTTGGTATGCCCAAGGTCGTTCATTACGGCGAGGGCAACATTTTCGAAGAAATCCCCTTCCCCAAGTACGCCAAGGAAGAGCTCAAGAACGAGCAGCTGCGCTCCAACCTGCGCTTCGTGACCCACGCGATTCGTAACAAGCGCGCCCGCGTCACCGCAGAGCTGCCCGACTGGCAGGAGCTGCGCAACACCGGTGAGGGCGTCAAGAACTACGTTCTGGCAAACCTCCCCGAGCTGCTCGAGCAGTTCGAGCGCAACTTCACCGCTGCCGGTGGCCACGTGCACTGGGCCCGCAACGCCTCCGAGGCAAACCAGATCGCTCTGGACCTGATCCGCGAGCAGGGCGTGGACGAAATCATCAAGATCAAGTCCATGGCAACCGCAGAGACCGGTCTGAACGAGTTCCTCGAGGAAAACGGCATTAACGCCATCGAGACCGACCTCGCCGAGGAAATCGTGCAGCTGGGCCACGACCGCCCCTCCCACATTCTGGTGCCCGCAATTCACCGCAACCGCCGCGAGATTCGCGACATCTTCCTGCGCGAGATTGAGGGTATCAACCCGGACATCACCGATGAGCCGGCAGAACTGGCAGAGGCATCCCGTAACCGCCTGCGCAACAAGTTCCTGAACACCACCGTGGCAGTCTCCGGCACCAACTTCGGCATTGCCGAGACCGGTACCCTGACCATCGTGGAGTCCGAGGGCAACGGCCGTATGTGCCTCACCCTGCCCGACACCCTGATTACCTTCATGGGTATCGAGAAGATTCTGCCCACCTTCCAGGACTACGAGGCCTTCCTGCAGCTGCTGCCCCGTTCCTCCACCGGTGAGCGCATGAACCCCTACACCTCCATGTGGACCGGCGTCACCCCCGGTGACGGCCCGCAGAACATGCACGTCATCCTCATCGACAACGGCCGTACCGCCGTTCTGGCCGACGAGGTGGGCCGCCAGGCTCTGCGTTGCATCCGTTGCTCCGCCTGCATGAACGTGTGCCCCGTGTACGAGCGCGCCGGCGGTCACGCCTACGGCTCCACCTACCCGGGCCCCATCGGCGCGATTCTGTCCCCGCAGCTCTCCGGTATCGAGGCTGCGCACAACAACACGCTGCCCTACGCATCCTCGCTCTGTGGCGCATGCTTCGAGGTTTGCCCCGTGAAGATTAACTTCCCCGAGGTCCTCGTGCACCTGCGCGCTAAGGACGTTGAGTCCAAGCACGCTATCCGCGAGTTCGAGGGTCACAAGAAGGCTCCCTTCTCGCAGATGGACGCCATGATGCTCGGCGCGAAGAAGCTCTTCACCTCCGGCAAGATGATGTCGGTCGCGGAGCGCGGTCTGCCCATGTCCCGCCTCATCGCCGGTCGCAAGCACAAGATTACCGCTGTTCCCGGTATCGTTGGCGGCTGGACCGAGTACCGTGACATCCCCGAGCCTCCCAAGGAATCCTTCCGCAACTGGTGGAAGAAGGAGAAGGGCAAGACCGCGGCACGCGATAACGCACCGCGCGTTGATATTCAGGCACTCATCGAGGCCAACAAGGGTAAGGCAGCTGAAGCGGCTGCAAACGCTAAGGCTGCTCAGGAAGCCCGCGAAGCTAAGGAGAACAACTAATGTCCTCTGCTAAGGAAGATATCCTCGCACGCATCCGCTCCTCTCTCGAGGGCGTAGGCCCCGCACCGGAGCCGGTTCGTAACTACCGTCGCGTCAGCGAGCTGACCGAGGAGCAGACCATCGACATGCTCGTCGGCCGTCTGATCGACTACAAGGCTAACGTCTTCTTCGCCACCCCGGAGAACATCTCCGAGGTTATCGCGGAGCGCCTGGGTGAGAAGTCCACCTACGTGGTGCCCGAGGGCCTGGAGAAGAAGTGGCTGCCCGCCGATACCGCCGAGCGTAAGCACGTCACCGACTCTGGTAGCACCCTCAAGCCCGGTTGCCTGAGCCTGAAGGAACTGGACGGCGTGGACGCCGTGGTGACCGGTTCGACCGTCTCTTGCGCAGAGACCGGCACGATCTTCTTGAACACCAACCCCGATGAGGGCCGCCGCGCCATCACCCTGGTGCCCGACCACCACATCTGTGTGGTCCCGCGTTCTACCGTGGTGGAGCTGGTGCCCGAGGCGATTGAGCGTATCACCTACACCCGCCCGGTGACCATGATCTCCGGCCCCTCCGCAACCAGCGATATCGAGCTGATTCGCGTGGAGGGTGTGCACGGCCCCCGTACCCTGGACGTCATCATCTACGACGCCAAGTAAGCGGAACCTCTAGATAAGGAACCGCCTAGCAGGCTTTCAAAGCCCGCTAGGCGGTTCCTTATGTTTATGCCTATCCCTTCTATCGCACGATATATCTCAGGCCGTCAGCGGAGAAGCTGCGGCGTTTTAGGAGTGATCGAGTCAGCGCTGCGGCGCTCCGGCCGAGGCTCCTGCTGAGAGAATACCTCCTGTACAGGCCGCTCCTGCATAGACGATTCTGCGCGAAATATCCGGTGTGGGAACGGCCGCCGAGTGTTCGCGGGTTCCCCGGGGATCGGCAGCTGGGCTATGCGCGGCGCAGGGACGCAAAACAAGGGCGGGGGAAGATTGCTCTTCCCCCGCCCAGGGTGTGTGCTCCTCAGAGCCGGGTCCGCCAGATACACACGGACCGAATGGTCTGAGAGGATGCGCTACGAATTAGGCACGTGCGTCGAAGTGCTGCAGACCGGAGTCCTCACGGCTACCGCCCTGGCCGTCGCCAACGTCGCGGTAATCGTTAATCCACTCGATCTTCTTGACCCACTTCACCATCTTGTAGCCGTGCATGGAGTCAGCACGCAGACGGAGCGGGCCACCGTAAACGTCGGGCAGCGGCTTGTCGTTCATGCCCCATGCCAGGATGGTTTCGTCTTCCATTGCCATGGAGACGTCCAGGCACTCGTAGTAGGGTTCGGTCGGGCGGCCGTCGTAGGTGTGACCCACGTGGCCGAAGGAGGTGACCATGACGTAGCGAGCTTCGTCGGTCTTCTCTACCAGTGCGAGGACATCGCGCAGGCGTACGCCCTCCCACTTAGCAATACCGGTCCAACCCTGCATACAGGTGTGCATGGTGATGTTGACTTCCTTGCCGAGCTTCTTCAGGTCGTCGATGCTCAGGGACTTCGGCTCCTTGACCAGGCCGCCAATCTCGAGGCGGTAGTCAACGAACTCCTGCTCCTTCAAGCGGTTCCACTCGGTGCTCTCACGCTCTGTCGGGGGACGAGTGTTGACCCAGTGGAAGGGGGAGATGTCAGCATCGGTGAAGGTCTTCTTCTGAACCTGACGCGAGGAGATGCGATCCAGCAGGACGTTACGAATCGGCTGGGTCAGACCCCAAATGAAGGTCTGGGTGAATCGCAGGTCGCGCAGGGACCAGTAGGAAGCCAGGAGCCACAGGGCCACAGCGAAGACGATGCCGCCAATCAGCATGGTCACTGCCTGTGCGAACTGAGCAGCGTCAATCTCGTTGTAGGGCTTGTTCAGCATCATGTGGGCGATGTTGTACTGCGGGTGAACAATGAACACCAGAGCCACGTGGATGACGGTGAACACGCAGTAGAAGGCCATGCCCAGGAAGTGGATGGAACGGGCGGTCTGACGGTTACGGAACAGGCGCACGTAGCCGGGGAAGCGACCGCAGAAGGCCGGGCTCATAATCGGGCCGGTTGCAATCATCAGCGGTGCGACGATGAACACCACGGTGAAGTACATAATCTGCTGCAGGGCGTCGTACGGCTGGAAATGCTCAATCGAGGGAATCTGGAAGCCAGCGTAAATCTTGATGGACTCCCAAGCCTGGGGGATGATGTCCCAGCTGGTGGGGACGATGCGGCGCCACTGACCGGTCAGGAACAGCAGGCCCACGTAAATCAGGCCGTTAGCAATCCAGATGAAGGTGACCAGTGCGTGCCATGCGCGGCCCAGACCAATCTGGCCCTTGCCGGGCAGGGAGATGAGCGGCGACAGGGAACGCTGATCGTCACGGGCAGTGAACTCACCGGGAACGGTCGGAACCTTGTCCTTGGTGAACTTCAGCCACTCGGAACCCGGGGTGCAGTGGTTGTTCCAGTACAGACGGGGGTGGGAGGCGAGAACTTCCCAACCTGAACGAATCAGGAAGCCCATCATAATGAAGTTAATAAAGTGGGTAATTCGGAGCCAGGCCGGGAAGTCCAGCTCCACGCCACCGGTACTCGCGGTAAGGAGTAGATGGTGCATGATGTTTCCTTCGGAAGTGACTGTGTGTGCAGACAATCGTTAGGATTCAGTGCGAGGCCTAGAGGTGCTATCTAAGGAGAGTAAACTCTCTCGCTCATATATTCCTCCTCATCCTTGAGAGCCTTCGGGGGCATAACGGGTGCTATATCTCCGGCAAGAGCACACCCCGTGTGAGAGGGTGCGCACCAGCTCCTGCCAAGGCAGAAGCGGCTCTGCGTATGTAGTTGTTTTATGTGTGTTTAGGGACCGAGCCCTGTGCACTTTCAATTTTATAGGACAGGGTGTCACCCGCAAAAGCTAAGACACGTCATGTCTCGTAATATTTGCGTGAAAAATCCGAATTTAATGAAAAAAGGCCCCAAGGGCAGGAATAAACAGGGTTTTCAGGGGGTGACCGTCCACTAAAGAGCGTCCTGAAAAGTTTGCGTCAATGCCTGGAGTGCAAAAACTTGAGGGAATAGAGGTATTATGCAAGGAATAGCGAGTGTTTGGGTTTTATAGACAAAAACCACATAGAGTGGATGTAACCTTATACTCAGCGCGATGGGCGCAGAGTAGGAATACAGCCACTCTATGCGGTCGGGAGGAACCTAGTCTGAGAGATTGCGTGAAGAATCTCGAGAAGAGGAGCGCGCAACCGCACGCTTCTTCGCGGTAGCGCGGGTGGGGGCACCCTCCTCATCGCGGCTCTGCGCCGTGCCCTCGGCGCGGACCGTCGGGATGAGCCCGGTTGTCAGCTTCACTTGCGCGTTACGCTGAGCCTTCTTTGCGTTCATCTGCTCCTTACGGCTCGGCGGTTCCGAGGCGGAATCCGAATCACCCAAAGCGCGACGAATGGACAGTGCAAGCAGAGGGAAGAGCAGAACCGTTAGGGCGCCACCTGCCACCAGCAGCGAGGACGTGGACTCCTCCAGAAGACCCGAACTGGTCGCAACTTCCGTCACCGCCACGATAATGGGCAGACCGGCTGCAGAATAGAGAGCCATCTGGGCCTTCTGGCTCTTCGAGGTCAGGCCCGAACGGGTATCCACCAGCATATCGGCCAGGAACACCGGTACGCCGCGGCAGAGCAGAATACCCAGAACCACCGCGACCAGGCCCAACGGATTCGAAGCCACTGCGGAAACACTGATGCTCATGCCGCTCACCACGAAGAAGAGCGGAATAGTGAAGGCAAAACCCACCGTCTCCAGACGGCGCGTAATCAGGTGCAGAGCCGCGGGAGGAGTCAGCGAACGCAGGATAATGCCCGCCGCAAAGGCGCCCAGCACCGCATCCAGATCGAAGAGGGCGGTGCACATGATAAGGGTCGCGAGCAGGAACATCGCAAGACGCAGAATCGTCTGGCCGGTCGTATTGGCTTCAGCCGCAATGATCTGGCGCAGACCCGGCAGGTGCGTAAACAGACGATGCGGAATCAGAGCCGTCACCAGAGCCACGACCATGAATGCCAGTAGCACCACAAACGCCATGCCCGGCGATCGCGAAGAAAGCAGCAGAGAAATAGCAAAAATCGGTAGAAGCTCACCCACCGCTCCGTGCACCAGCACCGCATTGCCCACCGCCGTGCCGGCCGCACCGTGCGACTTCAGCATCGGCAAGAGGGTGCCGAGCGCCGTGGAGCTCAGCGCCACGCCCACCGCGACATAGGTGTTCACCTCGTGAGAGAAACCGGTGATCAGCGCCGCGCCCAACATGCCTAAGCCAAAACACACGCCCCAGGTCACCAGCGCGGTAGAGCCCTGGCGGCTACGCAGGGAGGAAACGTTAATCTCAAAGCCCGCAATGAGGAAAAGCATACCCAGGCCAAGCTCCTTCAGCAGGGGGATGCCGCCCTCGGTACCGGCCAAATGCAGCACGTTCGGGCCGATGAGCATGCCAAAAATGAGCAGGAACACCACATCGGGGATGCGTTTGCCCGTCAGCCGCGAAAGTATTGGAGAAATCAACGCGACCAGCGTAATCCAAAAAATGGAAATGAACTGGGCGTTACTCCCAACGGACGCGGCATCGCTCAGGGTAGTTCCCGAAGCGAGCACAGTACCGGAAACCTCCGGGGCCACCGTTAAAAGGGATAGCAGAGTAGGAAACATAGAACCTCATATGCAGACTAAAGAATATAGTGGGCGGTGTCCGGGAACGCCATTAAAGAACCTACCTATACTACATACTTCACACCGTCGTTCCTATTCGAGAGCCTCTCACCTCGTCACTCTGTGGGATATCGGCAGACCGACACGCAAGTCGATACACAAGAAGCATCGGGCAACGTGACGAGGGCTCCACCGGTCGCGCCCTGGCTCGCACAGCAATCGACGCTACACTTAACACCTGTGCCGGAGGCATCGCCACCCGGTGCGCACTCACCACACCGAACCACCCGAAAGAGCGACACATGGCAGCACGAACCACAGCG
>FLSB01001488.1_pt1 | contig 10410 bp, 13 predicted proteins | sample 1550551 | NCBI WGS metagenome assembly FLSB01 (sample SAMEA4031774, study PRJEB14383) | metagenome | biome: human; feature: oral; material: saliva | place: Philippines | collected 2014 | reverse complement strand
ACCACAGCTACATTACGAATCTGATCACTACTATATTCTTTCATCGGAATCGCCTCCTTATGTGAAACTTTGAGTTCTTGATATATGATTTCGACGTAATAATATAAAAATCCTCTTTTTCCGAAAAAATATTTATCGAAAAAAGAGGATTTTTTTAATAATGAAATTATCGGCCTACCAAGGATGCACAGCCACCAAGAAGAGCCATGAAAATAAGCGAGATAACGATGAAGATAACAGATGTTACGATGCCGGCAATGAATACTTTCATCTTAGTCAACATAGTTTGTCTTGCCATTAATTCTAAGCCAACCCAAATAGATAAAACAAAAATTACTAGAGAACCTAAGCTAGAAATAAGATTGGATAATGTAGAACTGCCGAACAAACCACCGAAGATAGCCATGAGAATAAAAACAATTGTATATACACAAGTACACAATAATACTTCATAACCTTGTAGATACCATTGCACTTTCATAACAGACTGTACATCGTCAGTACCGCCCATTTTTACAGCTACCCAGTTAAATACATAGGATCCGACAGCCACCATGACGAAGGACCAAATGATACTAGCAATATAGGCTAAAATGAAGAAGAAGCCTACGCCAGCTCCAAGGAGCATGCCCATAGCAGAAAATTCGCTTCTAGGAAGCAATGGGAGTAACAAGGCCCCGAATAAGCCCATCAAGATGTAAGGAACAGCCCATAAGAGTGCTGTACCTAAGAAGCCCTTTTTCAATGTACCACACTGTACAACTTGATCGATACCGCCCTTAAATGGTTGAGTCAGTAGATTCCAAAAGTCAGAATACCATTTTGTTTCCATAAAATCACCTCATATAATAAAACAAAATAAACTATGTTTTTATTATATATGGATTTTATTTATCTTTCTACATAAATATAACAATTATAAATATTTTAATCGATAATCTATGTCAGTGTGATTAAAACGACCCAGTCCGTTTACCGTAATGCTTGGAATCCCCATTTTGCTTCCACCCAACAGTATCACCGATGGACATAACGCGACGAGTCAAGCAGTCTTTACATTTATCGGCGTTATCATCCACGCATGGTTTATTATCATATAGCAAATATTTAGCACGGTGTTCAGGGATGGTAATGATAGGCATCAAAATATTGGCGCCTGCTGCGAGTCCCTTTTCACGACCTAACGGATCTAATGCTTGTAACGCTGTAGTAGCTGCGATATTTACGTCTTTCAAGAATAGACGCGTTAAGGCAATCATCTTAAGCCCTAATTGAATGCGACGCAATTTACCAGCTTCGTCATCGATGCCCATTGCTAACGCCTCTTGACCTAACGGTGTATCATGATGTACCACATACGGTCCCATGCCAATCATGTCGATATCCATATCACGGTAGAACAAGATATCGTTTACAAGGTCTTCCTCTGTTTGACCAGGCAAACCAATCATAACACCTGTACCAACTTGGAATCCTACGCGGCGCAAACGGCGCAAACATTCAACGCGTGTTTCAAAAGAATGTAGTTCATCGCGAGGATGAATTTTGTGATATAGCTCTTTATTCGTCGTTTCAATGCGCAATAGATAGCGGCTAGCACCCGCTTCACGCATACGACGGTACGCTTCTTCACTTTGCTCCCCTACGCACATCGTAATACCTAGAGAACCATCGCCGATGGCTTTGATGTCGCGGATTAGATCTACCACATAATCAACGAATACGTCATCACAGCGTTCCCCAGATTGAAGCGTAATAGAACCATATTCATGGTCATAGGCCCACTGCGCCATCTTGATGATATCTTCACGATTCATATCAAAACGTTCCGTCTTATCATTTTCGCGGCGAATACCGCAGTAATTACAGTTTTTGATACATCGGTTCGAGAACTCGATAAGGCCACGATAATACGCCACAGGCTGTACATATTTCGCCTTCACTTCGTAAGCCTTTTTATAGATTAACTGCAACTGTTCTTCATCAGTTACAGACATGAGAAATCTTAGCTCATCCTCTGTTAGCCATTCATCGCCAACGAGGTCTTTTGCGAGAATATCTTGCACTTGCAAACAATCACTTCCTTTCATAACGAACCGTCATCGATTCGCTTGGTATGGTAATGGACTCAATATCTGTAACGCAGATAAATCCATTAATTTCGCGTGGTAAATCTCGCACATGCTTCACTTGGTTCGTTAAACATGCATGCGCCATCATACCACGACTCATTTTGGAGGACGTACTCATCTGTTTATATGTATCGCCTCGTAATTCCCAAAATTCAACGGTTACCACCTTTGGATGATTCACCATTTTTGCATATTCTTTAGACGCCAAATTTAGGATCCAATCTTCCTTGTGAAAGTATGCATCCACCGCTTCACGCCAAGTTTCATATAGATTAATGCCCACCTTATCGACCATATCCAGCCGATAATCTCTAACGCCCATCGTAGGCTCTACAACGCCGTATAACGCAGACATTATAACGAGGTGATTTTTGCCAAAGTTCTTAGCCTCATCAGATAGTCCTGTCCAATCCAAGTATTTAAAAGCAATACCATCGTAGCTTTCACAAGCAAAACCTACAGGATGAGACTCAAACTCTTGATAGAAATCAAAGAGCACCTGCGCCTTATCTTCCTTTAGTTTTAAGGCCTTGCCAAGTGCTGCTGCATCGAGAGATTGTACATGTTTTACAATTTCTTGAGTAATATGAGGCTGAAATTGACCATCACGGACCGCAATTTCAGTATCAGGAATCGTTTTTGTCTTACTAGGAGAGAGGACGATTTTCATGGGATAATTCCGCCTTGATACTTTCCTCTGTCAAATTGTCGATAAGATCCGGATTCCACAACATGAGTGGGACTGCCACAACGTGACTTGCTTTCATCTCTTTACATAATTTAACGCATTCCGCCAAATAAGGAGATTCATTATCGTGAATATCACAAATGATAACTACATGGCGTCCCTTAAGATTAACCCCTTCGTAATCGATGCTTTCACCAGACACGGTAAGCAAACCGGTTTCCAAACGGCCTTCACTCATATCATTTACGCGAGACATTAAAATATGCTCAAGCATTGTGGATACAGGTGTTACAACAGGGCCTGTACCTACAAGGGCCTCTGGTTGAGCATGAACGATAACGGTTTTCTTGCGTTTGTCCGTTCTAAACTCCATAAGTGCATGTTCTAATGCGGAGAAGAATACGAATAATTGCCAAGGGTCTAGAGATCCTGTTTGGAACATATCGATAATAGCGCCATCCTCTTCAATGTTAAGACGCGCTAATAATTCTTCTGCAATGTCGTGAACAACCTCTTTATAATCAGATTGTAATGGTGCATTTAATTCATTCATATCTTTTTCTGTTGCCATAAAATCCTCCCAAAAACATATATAAACTGCTATAGTAGCAAATTAAATTCTATTCTTTATTGTACCATATTTCACAGGCTTATACGTTACTACAACTACATTTCATAAATCTATTTGGTTCTGGTTCTAAACAAAATAAAATACCGCCTATTTCTGTGAAAGCTTTCACAAAAACAAGCGGTATATATTAGCCAATAACTAATAAGTAAATATTCATCAATGTTACGATAATACCAATGCCCCAAAGAATAATCCCCGTAAATCGGCGGTTCGTATAAGAGCCCATAACACGACGACTACTCGTCATATATAGTTGTAAGAATATGGTAATCGGCAACTGTAAACTCAAGAACATTTGTGAAACGAGCAAGGCTTGAAAGGAATCCGTAATAAACAGGATCAATAATAGTGCAGGAATATATGTTAACCCCAATCCTAAACGACTATGAAAGTCCTTCATATCATAGGACTCGCCAAACATGCCGGCAAATATGCTCGCCCCAGCCATACCGGCTGTCGCCGATGATGCAAGACCTGCAAACAGCAAGGCCAATGCAAAGATAGTACCTGCAGCAGGTCCAATTAAAGGTCTCAATAATTCCTCTGCCTGTTCTAATTCGGTAACAGCAATGCCATGACTAAAAAATACGGCCGCTGCCAATAGAATCATTGCGGAGTTAATCATCCAACCAATGCCCATAGATAATAATGTATCTACGAATTCATATCGCAACTGGCGATGCATAATCTCCTTATCTTGTCGATTAAACTGACGACTTTGGATGACCTCGGAGTGCAAAAACAAATTATGAGGCATAACAACAGCCCCTAAAATGCTCAAGATAACGAGCATCGATTCGTTAGGTATGCTCGGATTGACCCAGCCAATCCCCGCTGAAGCCCAATTGATATCGACCATATTGACCTCCACAAGGTAGGCCAATGCGATAAGGGATACAAACCCGGCTATGATACGTTCTAATTTACTATAGGAGTTTGTAATGAGCATAATTGTACATACGATAGCCGTCAACACGCTACCGATAACGAGAGGGATACCAAAGAGCATCTTTAATGCAATAGCAGCACCAATAAACTCCGCCAGCGCCGTTGCTACGGCCGCAATTCCTGCCGTACTGAGCACCGTACGAGATAACCATTTCGGTAGGAATTCATAAGCACATTCTGCTAGGCATTGCCCCCTGACAATTCCCAAATGGGCCACATTATGCTGCAATAAGATGAGCATAAGCGTAGATAATGTTACAACCCATAATAATTCATAACCATAGCTAGCACCGGCGGCTAAGTTGGCAGCCCAGTTGCCAGGATCGATAAATCCGACGGTTACAATAATACCCGGTCCGATATACTTAAATACTTCACTAACATGTTGTTTGCCATTCTGATGGACGGTAAACAACTTATTTTTAAGAAAATTAATCATGTTGTTCCCTTACAGGGATTATAGAGTGAACGTCATTTCTGTTTGAACACGCGCATCTGCTTTAGATTTACCATTCTTGGAACCCGTATAGCGAATACGAACATCACCGTTAGTCTTTACACGAGAATCATCAATCTTGAATTTCTTCATTTTTTCCTTGATTTGTTCATCTGTTAATGCTCGTTCCTTTGGCTTAGCTACTTCATCAGTAGCCGCATCAAGAGATTCCTGTTGTTTTTCGGATACCTTTACATCTTTACCAGATTTCTTAACTCGTTTTTCATCTAATTTTTGACGGCGTTCTTCACTGATTTTCTTATCTCGTTCAATACGATAATCCATTACATCACGCATATTTTCTTGATAGATACGCAATGCAAACTGACGATCATTGTCGTTCATTTGTTCCCGTTTTTCCACGACTTCGTCAAGTAATGGCATCAACTCATCCTTTGTATAGCTAGTGCTATCATCGAATGTAAATCCATGTGTATCCGTAATGGCGCCATGTTTTACCAGAGTCTTTAATGCTTTGTAGGTCCAATCATTTGGTGTAATAAGATTGGCATTGCCAGGATGTGCAACAGATACTACTTTAACATCATCAGTACTCATACCATCTACCACAGGACGGGCACTAGGAATTGCAAAGTCTTCCGCATGGGCCACACCGAAGGATGCCACCAAACAAAGAGTTCCAATACTAAGGATGCGACGAATCATCGACAAATGACGTGTATATTGTGTATTCATAAAAGTCTCCTTAAATTAAATTTTATACAATTCATTATAAGCAATCAGATATGAATACGTCAACTCTATCCCCATTCCTTACACTGTATGGTTAATAAAAAAGACCTCACATCAGACGATGTGAGGTCTCAGCATGGCGGAGGATTAGGGATTCGAACCCTAGCGACGGTAACCCGCCCTAACGATTTAGCAAACCGTCCTCTTCAGCCTCTTGAGTAATCCTCCATGCTTTACTGGGTAATCATATCATACCCAGTAAGGCGTTGTCAATTGAATTATTTCAACATAGATTCAATGAACCAAATTTGTTTTACATAATATTCAATGTGATCTTCCATCATGTTGGAAAGCAAGAAATTATCTTCTTCACCAGCTGCTTCACGAATAGCAGAAGCTTGATTTTTCATATATTTGAAGTCATTAAGTAAAAAAACAGTATATTTATATATAGTATTCTATGTAGTTTTCAGGATATGGACTATCATTCGATGCGCCATTTTTATTCTTTCGTCTAGGTTTCCGAACGTACATATTTTCTGGATCTGTTTCAAAGATAACCATATCTTTCGGAATATCGTGTTTTATAACTAGATTACAACCGATTTTAGTGCGCGCTCCAATCGTAATATCCCCTAAAATTTTTGTACCTGTACCAATGAGTACATCATCTTCAATGGTGGGATGGCGTTTTGTTTTCTTAGAGGACATCCCCCCCAATGTTACTTGGTGGAACAATGTCACATTATCTCCTACGATGGCCGTTTCACCGATAACAACGCCCATACCATGGTCAATAAATAAGCCGCGACCAATGGTAGCACCTGGATGAATCTCAATGCCTGTTACATGACGAGAATGAAGTGCTATACGGCGTGCCAATGTAGGCCATCCCGCCTTATAGAGGCGATGCGCAAAGAAATGCCAAAACAAGGCCGTAATATGAGGATACGTCCATATAACCATCCACACATTAGTGGCGGCCGGGTCAGAATCCATAACGCGTTTTATATTGTATTGAATTTTACCCCATAATTCGCGCAAACCTTGCATCATAAGTACTCCATATCTACGTTCATTACACGAACAGTGTGTCTATCAAAAATATAACGCCCTTGGATACTCCCAAGGGCGTAAGTCACGGTTTTAACGATAACCAAACTATACACTGGGTATAATCATTTGTACACTCTATAAATATATTCCTACTCTAACACCTAGGAATATATCTGTCAAGAATTTTGAGGGTCTTTAAAGTCCGCAGTTTATAGGAAATAACTGAGTTTATCGTATTTTGCCAAGCGTGCTAATCACCGAATCCCACGTAATAGGTACCGTCATAATGGCGACGGCAATTCCTATCCATAAAAGACTGCCCACAATAACTATAAGTCTAGAGAACACAAACTGGAAAGCCCTACTATTGCCATATAAGATGATGTTCTTTCGTTCATGCAGTACAATATGTCCCCATAAGAAACCAGCCAAGGTATACGTTAAAATATGTGGATCTAATATCAAATAAGAAACCACATCTGGCATATGCTCTTTTCTAGATATAATGGGTGACAGCAAGCCATTCACTTCAACGGCCCATAGTTTATACCAGAATAACATCAATATGGCAGGCCACATAGAACGCCATGTCATCCATAAAACATAGCCATAATTTACCAACGCCCCTGCCACTTGACCATGATGCTGTTGTAAATATCGTTCTATGCGAGACTCTGAACCATAACCTTGCTCAATTTGCCAATAGTGAAACTGTACATTTCGTTCCCCATGTGTAAAATCTACCAACCCCAGGGTTTGTAGTAGGACGAGAGCAAATATAGCAATGGTGACAAACTGAAACCATTCACTAAACAGCCAGCTAGACGGCAGCATACTGTCTGTTACAGTAATGTCGATTCGCAATACTAATAGTATCAATGCTACATAAGCACTCCACCGTGTCCATCGGCTGTATGTATGTAGGGAACTATGATTACCAACAACGATCGCTGTGGGATGCAATGACAATAACAGGCCAAACACAAAGCAAAATATGAATGCTGAGATGACAGCTATAAATTCGTAATTCATCTTAACGGTACGCTACGCGTTCAGGCTGCATATCGTGGAAATGAAGACGCTCTTTTGCCGTCTTTTCCCAGTCTGTACCAGGCTTGCCGTAGTTTGCATATGGATCAATAGATAGACCTCCACGAGGCGTAAACTTGCCCCATACTTCGATGTACTTAGGGTCCATCAACTTAATCAAATCCTTCATGATGATATTGATGCAATCTTCATGGAAATCCCCATGGTTACGGAAACTAAATAGATACAATTTTAAAGATTTGGACTCAACCATTTTCTTATCTGGTACATAAGAAATGTAGATGGTCGCAAAGTCTGGCTGCCCTGTCATAGGACACAAGCTTGTAAACTCAGGACAGTTAAACTTAACGAAATAATCATTATCAGGGTGTTTATTATCAAATGCCTCTAATACCTGTGGGGCGTAATCAGTAGGGTAATCGGTCTTGTGACCTAACATCGTTACGCCTTGTAACTCTTTTTCAGATCTGCCGGATGCCATAAGGAACCTCTTTCTATAAAATACTATAATATATGGAGTAATCCATACGATACTTAATTATATCATAGGAGGTTCAACCTCATTATATTTACGCGTCTATATACGTAATTAATTGTTTAAGATGTTTTAAAATAATGATTATATTGATCTCCAAAGATTAATACCACCAATAATAAACGCGATTAGTTTTATCAATATACCACTTTCAACTTGTATGCCCCAACCAATAAAACAAATACCTATAATTATACTTGATATACGGGCAAAATAACTTGTTTTACTATATTTCAATAAACGTATAGCCTTTTTTATACCTTCCACAAACCGTCCTTCCTTTATATATCTATAAATGACTTTTATTTCCCCAATATTTACATATATAAATGCTGCATTAATAGCTCCAAAACAGGCTATAGCATCTATCTTACGATACGCTCCATCTCCTGACTGAACTAGTGAGTATACAAGAGCCACATCCAATAAAAAAAGAACAACAAACATATATATAGCTTTAAAAAAATTTTTATTGTTAGCAGACATTCCTACTTCTCCCTTGATTCTAATTTTGGGTCTTTATTTTCTTTATCATTTTGATTATTATCTTTTAGATAATCTGTTTCTTTTATCCTTTTCTTTTAGCAATTTTACCTTTTAATATTCCAGAAATAAAGATTCCAGCTCATTAGATTCTATAGGATTTGCATTATAATAGAGTGATTACACACTATTAATATGGAGTTAATAATCTTATTGAAAAATACTTTAGAATATCTCTTCTGTGTACACTTGATGAAAACTTGAATTCATCTAGATACAAGACCCTCTCATTAGCATGGGAAATAATTATTATTTTATTCTTTTATAGTTACCAACAGCTAATGCCATAGCAAAAAATAATCTCACATAGAGCTCTAAAAGCCATTATATTTAAGCCATAGATATAGGAGATATGACACCTTATTTGTCGGCACATAGAGCCATATGAGCGTTTATAACCACGCTCCTTTGCCCCAACATATGCTTGAGATAGTCCTATATGTTTAAACTTAGAATGTATATGCGTGATAAGTGCTAGTTCTTCCTCTACGAAATCTTAATTTCTCAGTTACAATAAAATGTAGGAGAAAGAACTCCTTTTGTTATGATATTTGGATTAAGCAACTTCATTATAACAGAGTTCTTTCTCATTTTTTATTTACTTGTCACAAATGTATTATACTCTTACAACCACACATACTAAATCACGTAGCCAAAAGCAGAAAAAAGAATTAACACCAGAGCAAGCTCGTATTTTAGAATTAGAAAAACAATTACGCTATGCACAAATAGAGAACGCCTATTTAAAAGAATTGAGGAGATTGCGCCTCAAGGACGCTCGAAAAATGAAAGAGCAGCAAGAATCATTAGCAGTCTCCGAAGAGAATTCAAACTAACTGAGATTCTTGCTGCCTTATGTTTTCCAAAAGCAACATATATGTACTGGCAACAGCATTTTGACCGAGTAGATCCAGATCTACAAATACGAATAGCTATTGAAGATATTCGTAAAGACCATCCCAACTATGGATATAGAAGATTGTTACCCTTGTTACAATCACGAGGTATTGTTGTTAATAAGAAACGATTACAACGAATTATGAAAAAGTTCAATCTGCAAGTAATAGCATTCTCCCGTAAAAGCCGAAAATATAATTCATATAAAGGCATTAAAAGACGAATTGCACCTAATCGCATCAAGCGTAGATTCCATTGCAATCAACCACATCAAAAAATTGCTACAGATACAACTGAATTTAAATATTATGAACTAGATGCAAACGGTACTTTGAAAGTCAGAAAACTATACTTAGATCCATTTATGGATTTATATAATCTTGAAATTATCAGTTTTAGTATAAGTCCTACACCATCGGCTGAGTCCATACTTTCAGCACAACAACAGGCGATTGAAAAGACTGCCGATGCTAAGTATCGGCAGACATTTCATTCTGACCGTGGTTGGGCTTACCAAATGAAAACGTATCAATATAATTTAAAAGTGCATAATATATTCCAAAGTATGTCTAGAAGAGGTAATTGTCTCGACAATTCACCAATGGAAAATTTCTTTGCCATCTTAAAACAAGAGATGTATTATGGCAATACTTTTCATAGCTATGATGAGTTAAAAATGGCGATTGAAAACTATATTATGTATTACAATACTAAACGAATTAAGGAAAAATTGAACTGGCT
>FLSB01002894.1_pt1 | contig 10432 bp, 12 predicted proteins | sample 1550551 | NCBI WGS metagenome assembly FLSB01 (sample SAMEA4031774, study PRJEB14383) | metagenome | biome: human; feature: oral; material: saliva | place: Philippines | collected 2014 | reverse complement strand
AGTTTGACTACACGAAATGTAAGTTTGACTACACGAAATGTAAGTTTGACTACACGAAATGTAAGTTAGAGAGTTTTAAAACAACCTCTAATCGCTTATGTACCAAGGGTTTACAGCATTTAGTGAGTTGCCTATAAATAATATAAATTATATAACTGTGAGCCCCCAGCTTTAGGCTGGGGCTCCCTCTACTCTAATGCTGTAACAACAAAGGAGAAGTATGGTAATTTATTATCAAAAAGGTTACAAAAGTAACCAGTTGGAACAAATTAAAGATAAAAGCTTGATAGAGTGGTTATCAGCTTATAAAAGACCTGACTTAACAGGTAAAACCACAACCACTGAACTAAAAGCTACAGAAGTAGAGTATCTTATTAGTGGTGAAATGTCACAGCCTATAAGAAAAGATACTAATCTGCTGAAAAGAGATGCCATCATGATAGACTATGATTTCAAGGCTAAAGATGGTAATGAATACAAACTCACAGCCAAGGAATTAGTAGAAAAAGTAGAAACAGCTTTAACAGGTTATAACTATTTTGTCTATCCTTCATTTAGTGCTAGTGAAACTGAACCTTGTTATCATGTCATTGTCCCTCTTGATAGACCATTAGGTAAAGAAGAATATCTTTATAACTTTATCAAATTAGCTAGACTAATAAAAATCCCTGTAGATGATAAGATGCTAACTTGGTCTCAGCTAATTGGTTTACCTGTAAAAACTGATGCTAATAAAGGCTTAAAGCGTAACAAGATAGTAAATAACAACCTCTATCATGCTGAAAATATAGCAGACTTAAAAGAACTCTATGGAGCTACTGAATCAGAAGCTATCTCTAAGTTCAAAGAAGAGCAACAAAAGTTGTTAAACCCTACAAAACATAAAGAACCTTTACAAGCACCTCAGGAAGCCACAGGAGGCTCTCAGAGAGCTCCTGAAAGAATCCCTGATGAAATAGCTCTATCTATGTTTAAAGACTATGTAGAGCTCGACAGAGCCAATTTAGAGGACTATTATAATGCTTTATCATCAATACAAGTATTAGCCAAATCTGTAAAAGAAGGAATAATAAGCAAAAGCCTAGCCCTAGAGTGCTGTGAGATAATGGCATTAGGTTATGAAGAATGGCATAAAGGAAATATTGAAAAGCTAAACCAAGCCTTTCAGAAACAAATACGAACTGAGTACAGCTTTACAGATAAGTTTGTAATTGCTGTAAGAAATATTGAGAAATATAGAGAGCATATCCCCTTGAAGCCTGAAGTAATTGAAGGACTACTTGCTATTGATTTTGAAAAAGATACACTAGACACAGTAGATACTAAATTACTAAAACACCTATCTGAAGAGCAGAAAAAGCAACTTTATCTAAATAATAGCACAGAGAAACAGTTAGAATCATTCCTAGAAGGTATTAAAGATGAAAGTCTTGTTAAGCCTATTCCTACAGGTTTTAAGCTTCTAGATGAGACCTTAAATGGTGGAATTAAGCAAGGGCTTTACGCTATAGGGGCTATCTCTTCACTAGGAAAAACAACCCTAGTCCATCAAATTGCTGATAATCTAGCTAAAGATGGTCATGATGTGCTATTCTTCAGTTTAGAGATGGATAAATCCCAAATGTTGAGTAAATCACTTTCTAGATTGTCTTATCAAATAGCAGAAGAAGAAGGTAAAGATACAGATAAATTTGCCTTGTGCCATAGTGATATTGTACAAGCTTATAAGTTACAAGGTAAGCAGGTAGAAATGTTGGATACAGCTGTAGAACTCTACAAAGCCAACTATGCTAGAAATATTAGATATGAATATGGGGCTAAATCTGGTGAAGAGATTGCTAGAGTAGTAGATAATCATATCAAATACACAGAGAAGAAGCCTATTGTTATCGTTGACTTTTTACAGTATGTTAAAGGAACTAAGCAAGATGCTAGAATGGCAACTAATGATAATGTAGCAATACTTAAAGATTTGGTTGTAAAACATGGTATCCCTGTAATTCTTATTTCTAGTTTTAACCGTTCTTCTTACAAGACACAAGCTAGTATGGAATCATTCAAAGAGAGTGGTGAAATAGAGTATATAAGTGATGTCCTAATTGGTCTACAGTTAAAAGGCTGTCAGGGAGACGGTGATAATATTCAAACTAAAATTGACGAAGCTAAAGCTAAGCCAATTAGAAGTGTTGAATTAAAACTATTGAAACAACGTGATGGAATAGCAACTAAAACTATTCACTTTAAATATAATCCAAGGTTTAACTATTTTGAGGAAGATATAGTAGCTAATAGAAGAGCTGAGAAAGAGAATAGCAAGAAGAAATAGATAAAAAATCCCCTAGCAACAGAAGTTGTAGGGGATTTTTGCTGTAAATGTAGATTAGTTTTGAATAAGCTCAAGTAATTCTAGTAACTTAGATACTATCTCCTTTTGTTGTGGTTGTCTTTGAATTTTTAAGAAGAGTTCTGTTAGCTCAGTATCCTGTGTTGCTGAATAAGGTAAAAAGAAATCACTCAATGAAATTTCTAGAGCTTGAACTATACTTAGAAAAGTTTCAAGAGATATATTTCTGTGACTGTTCTCAATCTGACTAATGTAGGGAACGCTTAAATTAGTTCTTTCTGCTAGTTCTTGTTGAGTAATCTTCTTAGCTATTCTTAAATCTCTTATTTGATTATTTATGTTTTGTAGAATATTTTCCATAGCTTTAACCTCTGTGATAAGTCTTACTATTCATCTTATAGGTTAAGGGTATATATTTACATTTACTTTAGTTAAAAATTATCAGAAAACATTAACTAATGTATATATAACTGTGGTATAATTAAGGTAGTGTTTAACAATATTTTAAACATAAATATAAAACAGGAGGCTTTTTATGAATAAAAAGAAAATATTGGGAGTTGTATTATTGTCTATTCTCTTTATATTGGCTGGTTGTAGCAAGAAAGAATTAAGTAAAATTGAAATGCTTGAGGGAAGCTATAATACAGATTTAGGACTTATAACCATAGATAAAGATAAAAAACTAGTTGGTTTTGAGGGGGTTGGTTATATACGTTTCAAAGAAGATATTGATAAAATGAAGAAGGATAGTCTATATGACTTTTTTGGTCCTGGTGCTACTGAGAATAGATTAAAAGAAAATGAAGCTGTTGTTGAAATTTCCAAGTCATCTAATGAAACATCTGTTTATGAAATATCATGGTCTGATAGTGATAAGACAAAAAAAGTTGACACCATAACTATAAATAATACCTTTAAAAAAACTTCTAAATCCGCTTTTACAGAACACGTTTATAAAAAGTATTCAGGAGTTAGAATACAAAATAAATAATGTTAGTACAGTTAGGAAAAGCTAAGAGGTTATTTCAATTTCTTTTAGTAGTGATGTTCTTGTTTTTGCTGTCAGGCTGTAGAAGTTCTCTAAACCGTATTGAAATTGGAGATGAAATCTATTTTTGGACTGTAGAACAGAATTTAGATACTGAAGAATTTGAATCTGTTAAGGTTACAGGGATAGTCTCACAGGTAGTTGAATATGAAGATTATTATATAGTGAGACTACAAGGAGATATAAGACCTTACCAGATAGATAAAGACAAATTTCACTGATAAAAGGTAAAGTATGATTAAAGGAAAAATTTTAAAGATAACTGAGAACACAGTGTACATAGGTTATGAAGATGGGAGTTTAAAGGAAATTGCCCTTGAATCTTGTGACTTTGAGCCTAGAATGGGTGATTATGTAGAAGTTTATGGTGATATTGCTATAAAGGTTGAAAGTAGTAAAGAAAGTAGCCCAGTTAAAAAATCAGAGGCTCAAGAAACATCATTAGTTGGCAGGATAAACCTGATTTTATTTGTAGTTTTGGCTATGGTAATCCTAACTGTTGCTTTCTATGTGGGAGAAAGCATGTTGAAAGCTACAGCAATATTGTTTTTTGTAGTTTCGGTATTGATGATTGTATTAAATCTTATATTTATTATTATTTCATCTATTAAGAAGAGTGAAGTTAATAAAAAAAGTTCTATAAAGTATTTTATTGTAGGTATTTTAACTGTTATTTTATCCATTGCTTTTGCTCAGTATGTAAATAATACCCTTTCAAATTCAAAGAAGACTATATCACAGAGCACTTCTAAGTCCTCTACATCTTCATCTCAAGAAAGTAGCTCTAGTTCTACAAAATCTTCGATATCAGGAGATATCCCTAGGAATTTATTGACAATAGACTATGAAGAAAGGACAGATAAGCAGAAATATTCCTCGTCATTTGACTATGATAAATGGATTCATGATGAATTTCCTCGCTATCTAAAACTACATGTTAGAGGAGAAGTTGTACAAATTCTCAAAGACCAAGATGATAAAGGTATTTTGATACAAATAGTTCTAAATGAAATAGGTCGTCCAGGACTTGGTGAACCTGTTTCTGTTTTTATTCCGGGTGATTACTTGTCAGATATCATAGTAGAAGGTGATAAATTAGATTTGTATGGGAAAACTTATGGAGTTAAGCATTATTCGTCAGGTGATTCTGTAGTAACGCGACCATTTATGATTGCTTATTTCTATGAAAGAGATAAATAGGAGAAGTTATGAATACATATAAAGTTATTAAAATCGAAGAAACTCTAATCTATTTAGGTAAAGATGACGGAACTTTGCTAAAAGTTGAACAGACTTCTTTTAATTTTGTACCACAACTAGGGGATATAGTAGAGGTATATCAATCTGAAGGAACCTATATCATAACTAAAAAGTCTAGTGAAGTTCCCACAGAACAGAAAAAAGAAGAAAAAGGATATTGGACAGTAAAAAGAATTAAGTCTGTTGCATGGTGTGGGGTTATTGCCATTTTGATATGGCACCCTGTTTTTGCTGTAATCCCTTCAGTAATGTATCGCCTTCTAAAAGAAAAAGGAGAGAAAGATAGTGCTACTTTGATATTAGGAGTAACAATATTTGCGACAATCCTAGCAATAATCGTTAGAGTACTTCTAACGCTCTGATAAGAGGTAACACGTTTTTTAAGGAAATAGATAAGCGCTGGATAGTCAGATTCAGTGCTTTCTTTTTTCTTTTTGTTTTTTAATCGACCTCTTCAATAATTCGTTTTATAAATACTCTACTTGAGTAAATTATCATTTACGGAAGTAGAAAAAGACCACAAAATGACTCTAAAATATGGTATAATTGTTCTATCAGTATCGTTTATGACGGACCCTCTTACTTAAAGAAGGGAGCAAGCCTATGGAAATAGATGTGTAATATAATCAACGTCCAAGCTAGTCTCTCTATCTCCATGAAAGGGGGGCTAGTTTGTGACTACCTACGAAATGCTAATGGTAATCCTAACTATCCTGCTTCTTCTGAAAGATAACAATAAGAAGAAATAGTAACCGTCCGATACCCTCCCAGTAGAGGACATTAAACTCACTCAGGGGGTCTTTATAGGCGATATTGTAGGAGGGCTAGCTACCCTCCGATTTTTTGTTTTAGGCATAAAAAAAACGCCGTTACACTCCCAGTACGTACGTTTTTATCCACTCAGGGGTCTATTATAGACGATTTCAAGGGGTAGCTAATCCCTTTACTTGTCTTCATTCTACCATATAAAATATAAAAATTCAACTAATAGGCAGCCACAATATGTGGAATAAAGTAGAATAATTTATTACATTTTCGTTACATTTAACTATATGTTGTGTACTTGCGACTTTTTGGCGTGACAAATTTCTATATTGTGTTATACTACTTCTACTAATAAAAACAGGAAGGAGGTAGTACCTTATGACGGATAAAATTATCTTTAATAATCTTAATAGTGATGTTAAGAAACTGATAGAAAAGGGAGACTTCAAGCATTGGCAAGTAGCAATGCAATGTGGTGTCTCTCGTCAAACTCTGACGGAATGGCTAAGAAGCCCTCTAACAAAAACACGTAGAGAACGTATTCTAAATGCCATTAAAATTCTTCAGTCTTAACCCTCTGAAATGCTTATATTATAGGCTTTTCTTTTAAATTACACCTTGACTACTACTACTTGAAATGTTATACTTGACTTAGTTGTGTATAAAACTCAATAAATGTAGAAAAGGTAAGGAAATGTACTCACTTCAAAAGGAAAATAATCTAAGCACACATCTATATAGTTTTATAGATTTTGTACAGACAACACAGGCAACTAAAGATACCTACACAAGAGAGATACGCCAATTCTTAACATATCTAGCAGATAAAGGCATTACAGAGCCTCAGAGAGCTGATATACTAAGCTACGTGCAATATCTTAAAGATAAGGGTCTAAAGCCTACTACAGTACAAAATTACGTTATTGCAGTTAAACAGCTCTTTAATTGGCTTGAAGTAGAGTTTGGCTATACAAACATTGCTAAAGGAATTAAAGGAGCAAGAATCAGCAAAGCACACAAGAAAGATAACTTTTCTTTGTCACAGGTTGCTGAAATTCTGAAATCTATTGATACAAGTAACGAAACAGGGGCTAGAGCCTACGCTATTATCTTATTGATGACTACCACAGCACTAAGAACTATTGAGGTTCACAGAGCTGATATAGGCGATATAAGAAACATTGATGGTAAGTTCTATCTATATGTTCAAGGTAAAGGACACACAGAGAAAGACACCCCTGTACAGCTCACAGAAGCTTCATATAAGGCTCTTACAAGCTATCTAAGCTATCGTAAGTCTAATAAAGTTGAAGACCCTCTATTTACCTCTACAAGCAACAATAGTAAGGGTAAACGCATTACCACACGTACAATAAGTACCATGATGAAAGATTGCTTTAAACAAGCTGGATTTGATAGCCCAAGGCTAACAGCCCATAGTCTAAGACACACAGGTATAACCGAAGCGTACAAGGCTATGAAGAAAGCTGGAATTGCTGACACTCTATCAGAGGTACAAAAATACGCACGTCATGCAAACCCTGCTACAAGTCAAATCTACATACATGAAGAAGAGCAGAAAAACAATCTAGGAACTAATTTAGTTTCTGAATTGCTAGAAAATGCCTTAGCTGAAGTGTAGAAAAGAGGATATAAAATGGCACAAATCAATATTAAACTAACAGAAGAGCAAAAATCACAGATTCAAGAGATTGCAAAAGAAAAAGGGCTGACGGTAACACAGCTAGTTATAACTTCTATACTCGATAAAGAAGTTTTATATACCAAAAATGAAGATTTATATACCAAGGTAGACCGTATAGAAGATGACATAGACGGTATAGAAAATCGTATAGAAAACGACTCAATCGGTATAGAAGAACGTATATACAAAGAACTATATGAAGTGCTGTTAAAGCAGATAGAACAAAAGGATACGCAGATAGACCAGCTTCACAAAATTATATATAACAAGGATACCTTGCTTATAGAAGACCAGCAAAAAAAGAAACATTGGTGGCAATTCTGGTTGCCTAGCGTATAGAAAGTAGGTAACACATTTCTATACCATCTAGACGTTTTATATACGCTTGTATAGAAGGCATCTAGACGATATATACCTAGTGTTATTTTGTAAATTACTACTAAAACTTTCCCTTTATATCAACTTTTTATTTCCCTATCTGAAAGAGAGAACTATGACTACTAATCTTAATGGAAGACCTATAATCGAAGAAATGAAGAGAGATAAGAGACTTAATCTTGTAATCACAGAAAAGCTAAAAAATGAGCTTCAGGCAGGAGCTAGATTAAAGCAAACCTCTGTGAACTCACTTATCATTGAAATCTGTCAGCAATGGATTTTTGATAACTTTGAGGCTCTATCTCAATTCAATGAACTATCAGAAAAACTAAGCAACAAGAGAGGGTAAGAATGAGTAACAGAACTAAAGACATCATCATAAAAGAGTTAGAACAAATTAGAAATAATATTGTAGTTAATAGTCTTCAAAATATCTTAGAGGTAAAAAATCCTAAAAATTATGATGTAGACAAACTAACAGACCAATATAACACGCTTCTAATGGAGCTTTCCTTCTGTGACTTAAATATTAGTACCGAAGGGGAAGAATGGGAAATCATTCAGCAATACTACTCCTCTGATACTTTCTCTAAAGAATTGAAGACTAATAATCCTAAAATTGAAACAATAGTCTCTCAACTAGTATCAAATAAACTATACTTTGACATAAGATATACAACTACAAATCTTATCAGAGCTATAGAATATATCAAACAGGATGTAGAAACCTCTACTTACTTCTATAATGCACAAATATGGAAACTATGCTACTTGTTCAAAATAGGTATAGATAGCACAGGAGAAATAGCTCCAGAAATGATTAACTCTTTCAAAGAAAACTATGACACAATAGTTGATAATCTAGCCTATCAACTTGCCTTTATAGAGTTAGTTAAATTGTTTGCTGATGTACTTGAAGCTCCACAGCTTAAAAAGAATAATCTAAAAGTTGATAGAGATTCATTAAATGCTCTTCTAAACTTTGTAATACAGCATAAGATACAAGATGAGCCTGAGATAAAACCATTTAGCAATCTTACAAAGAATATCACTCTAACTAAGACACAAAGAAAACCTAAGCTTGATTATGATTTTCTTTCGCTTACTATGATACCTAGAACTCAGATAACTGACTTTGATATAGCTTACATTGAATCTAAGAGAACATTAGAAACAGTTCTACAGCAGTATAAAAGTTTGATTTCTGTCAAATATCTAGAAAAGAGGTCTAATTGGTAGATAAATACATTATTGAGAGAAGAGATGATAGAAAAAATGTTGAGAAATCAGAAACCTCTTCTAGATTCATTCCTAGCTCTCGTTTGACTGTAGATAATAGTCTTATAACAAAAGAGTTAATAAACTATGGACTTATAGAAAAAGCTAATACAATAGAATCCAGCTTTAGCGCTAGAGAAGCAGGGAAAAAAACAGGTTCTCTGAATTATACTACTCTAGAAGTCATTGAAAACGAATTAAATCTATCTAGATTTGAAGTAGCGCTTATGAACTCAATAGGAACACTAATAGAAGCAGGTAATGAGTTTCTAACTATCAATAGAATTTGTAGTCTTATATCTGGTAATAAATCTACACACGTAAGTAATGACACTCGTAAGAAAGTAGAAATTTTACTTGATAATCTACATAAAACTAAAGTAGAAATTGATAGAACAGACGTAATGGAACAATTTGGCTTTGATGGAGAATTGATAATTAAAGGTCAAATACTAAATTATGACGAAGTTATACATATTCTAAATAATAAGAAATCAAAAGCCTACAGATTCTATCGTCTACCTCTCTTATATACTAATGCGAAGGATATAAATCATATATACTCGCTAGAAAGTAATAGACTTTCTCTTCCTGAAGATGTACGCTTTTCAACTACAAATATTGTACTAAATCTCTATATAAACGACTTAATCAATCTCATGCTTAACAAACATGGTAAATGGTCAAATATTATTGATTTAAACAAAATATATGAAAAGATAGAAGAAGAAAACAATAAACTAGACATTAAGTTTCAGAAAATACCTAAACCTCTAACACCTAGACAAAAAAACACTATCAAAAATAATTCAATCAGCATATTAGATAAGTTAGTTGATTGTATGGTGATAGCAGGGTATGAATATGAAGGAACTACAAGAGCTAAAAATGAAAAATTTGTTATTAAGCTACTGTAGTTTGACTACACGAAATGTAAGTTTGACTACACGAAATGTAAGTTTGACTACACGAAATGTAAGTTAGAGAGTTTTAAAACAACCTCTAATCGCTTATGTACCAAGGGTTTACAGCATTTAGTGAGTTGCCTATAAATAATATAAATTATATAACTGTGAGCCCCCAGCTTTAGGCTGGGGCTCCCTCTACTCTAATGCTGTAACAACAAAGGAGAAGTATGGTAATTTATTATCAAAAAGGTTACAAAAGTAACCAGTTGGAACAAATTAAAGATAAAAGCTTGATAGAGTGGTTATCAGCTTATAAAAGACCTGACTTAACAGGTAAAACCACAACCACTGAACTAAAAGCTACAGAAGTAGAGTATCTTATTAGTGGTGAAATGTCACAGCCTATAAGAAAAGATACTAATCTGCTGAAAAGAGATGCCATCATGATAGACTATGATTTCAAGGCTAAAGATGGTAATGAATACAAACTCACAGCCAAGGAATTAGTAGAAAAAGTAGAAACAGCTTTAACAGGTTATAACTATTTTGTCTATCCTTCATTTAGTGCTAGTGAAACTGAACCTTGTTATCATGTCATTGTCCCTCTTGATAGACCATTAGGTAAAGAAGAATATCTTTATAACTTTATCAAATTAGCTAGACTAATAAAAATCCCTGTAGATGATAAGATGCTAACTTGGTCTCAGCTAATTGGTTTACCTGTAAAAACTGATGCTAATAAA
>FLSB01019779.1_pt1 | contig 10435 bp, 10 predicted proteins | sample 1550551 | NCBI WGS metagenome assembly FLSB01 (sample SAMEA4031774, study PRJEB14383) | metagenome | biome: human; feature: oral; material: saliva | place: Philippines | collected 2014 | reverse complement strand
AGCAGTTCCACGTCACCGCCGCCTTCCCGTCGGCCTGTGGCAAGACCAACCTCGCCATGCTCCAGCCCACGATCCCCGGCTACAAGGTCGAGACCGTCGGCGACGACATCGCGTGGATGCGTCCCGGCCCGGATGGCCGCCTGCGCGCCATCAACCCCGAGGCTGGCTTCTTCGGCGTTGCCCCCGGCACCTCCTACAAGACCAACCCCATGGCCATGGAGACCGGCAAGGCCAACTCCATCTTCACGAACGTCGCCCTGACCGACGACGGCGACGTGTGGTGGGAAGGCATCGACGGTGACGTTCCGGCGCACCTGATCGACTGGCACGGCAACGACTGGACCCCCGAGTCCGGCGAGAAGGCTGCTCACCCGAACAGCCGCTTCACCGTCCCCGCCTCGCAGTGCCCGATCATCTGCCCCGACTGGGAAGCCCCCGAGGGTGTCCCGGTTGACGCCGTCCTCTTCGGTGGCCGCCGCGCCTCCAACGTCCCGCTGGTTGCCGAGCAGTACGAGCCCGCCCACGGCGTGTTCATCGGCGCCTCCGTGGCCTCCGAGGTCACCGCTGCTGCGACCGACGTCAAGGCCGGCTCGCTGCGCCACGACCCCTTCGCCATGCTGCCCTTCTGCGGCTACAACATGGCCGACTACTGGGGCCACTGGCTGGAGATGCAGGACAAGCTGGGCGAGAAGTTCCCGAAGGTCTACCAGGTCAACTGGTTCCGCAAGGACGAAGACGGCAACTTCATGTGGCCCGGCTACGGCGACAACGCCCGCGTCCTGGACTGGATCGTTCGCCGCGCCGCCGGCGAGGTCGAGGCCATCGATGGCGTGACCGGCCGCTACCCGAAGTTCGAGGACTTCAACCTTGAGGGCCTGGACATCGACGAGACCGTCTGGGCGAAGCTCTTCGCGATCGACCCCGACGCTTGGGCCGCCGAGATGGACGACACGGAGGAGTACTTCTCGCAGTTCGGCGACAAGCTCCCCGCTGCCATCACCGAGCAGCTGGCCAAGTTCCGCGAGCGCATCGCCGCCGCGAAGCAGGCCTGATCCGCGCGGATCTGAGGGCGAGCCCCGGAGGAAACTCCGGGGCTCGCCCCTTTTGCGTGTCCGTTGCTGCGGCTCGTTGATATCTACGCGAAAACTGACCGGATTGCGTGCGTGGTGGCGGAGACGGCTACACTGAGACTGCATCCGACCGCGCACGCAAGGAGAGCCCGTGCCCAACTACTTGACCAACGAAGAGCTGGCCCACGCCAAGGGACTGCTCGATCGTATGAACGATATTTTCCAGCACACCGTCGTCGGCCAGGAAGGTCTGCGCCGAGCATTGACCGCCGCGCTGCTCGCGGGCGGCCACGTGCTGGTCGAATCCGTCCCCGGCCTCGCCAAGACCACCGCCGCACAGACACTCGCGTCCGCGGTCTCTGGTACCTTCCACCGTATCCAGTGCACGCCCGACCTCATGCCCAACGACATCGTCGGCTCGCAGATCTGGAACCAGGAACGCGGCGAGATGGTCACTCAGCTGGGTCCCGTCCACGCGAACATGGTCCTCATGGACGAGATCAACCGTTCATCGGCGAAGACCCAGTCCGCCATGCTGGAGGCCATGCAGGAACGCCAGACCACGATCGGCGGCGTCAACCACAAGCTTCCCAATCCTTTCATGGTCATGGCCACGCAGAACCCCATCGAAGAAGAGGGTACGTACGTGCTGCCCGAGGCGCAGATGGACCGTTTCCTCCTCAAGGAGGTCATCACCTACCCGACGCCGGTCGAGGAACTCGAGGTCCTTAACCGTATCGACAATGGTCAGATGACGACACCGTCGTCGGCCACGCCGATCACTTTGCCCGACGTGCTCACCCTGCAGGATGCCTGCCGCCGAGTGTTCGTCCACGAGACCCTCAAGGCCTACATCGTGGACATCGTGAACACGACGCGAGGTGCGGGTCCCAACCCGTTGCCGGGCTGGAACAAGCACGTGCGCGTCGGCGCCTCCCCGCGTGGCAGCATTGCGCTCATGCAGATCTCCCAGGCAATCGCCCTCATGTCCGGCCGCAACCATGTGATGCCCGACGACATTAAGGCGATGCGTTACGGCATCCTGCGCCACCGCATCATCCGTACATTCGACGCGCTCGCCGACAACGTGTCCATCGAGGGCCTCATTGATGCCGTGTTCAACGCGGTTCCCGTTCCGTAAAGAACCCTCGGTCCCACACGCCAGTTGATTGTCTGAAGGAACGTCATGCCTGTACGCTCGCGCGAAATCCACTCGCTCTCGTCGCGCATCCAGCTGCCCGTCATGCGCAAGCTGCTGTCCATCATGGACGGCCAGCACTCTGCGTTGCGGCAGGGACGCGGCTGGGAGTTCATGGACTTGGCTCCCTACCAGGCGGGCGACGATGTTCGTTCCATCGATTGGGCGGCAACCGCGCGCATGGGCTCGCCGGTCATTAAGCGACGCGAGGCGACCGCCAACTTGCAGGTCATGCTCGTCGTTGACACGGGACGTGAGATGGGCGCGCTGGCCCCTTCCGGGGAGACGAAGGAAGAGGTGGCGCTGACGGCATGCGAGGCGATCGCGTGGCTGAGCGTCGCCCGAGGAGACCAGATTGGCCTCGTCGCCGGCGATTCCGAGCGCGTGCGCTTCATGCCCGCCCGCTCGGGCAATGCTCACGCCGAGACCGTGATGCGCCGCATCGAGGAGGACATCACCCTGTCCTCGCCCCACTCGGACGTGCCCAAGCTCCTGGCGCGCGCCCGCACCGTGACCCAGCGCCGCAGCCTCATGGTGATCGTCACGGATGCGACCCAGCCGGAGCCCACGCGCGTGTCCGATGACCTGATTAAGTCGCTGTCGGTGCGCCACCAGGTCATGCAGATTAGCGTGGCCGACATCGATCCGACGTCCCTCGACACGGGCACGAATGTCGTCGACGTGAACGAGGGGCCGCTGCCCGACTTTCTGCTGCGCGACAACCAACTGTCGGGTGAAGCCGCCAACGTGATGGCGATGCGACGCGCGGCAGTGACCCAGATGCTTGATAAGAGGGGGGTCATCCACGTGGATGTCTCGTCCAGTGAAGAAGTGCCGCGCGCCCTCATGCGCGCTCTTGAGAGGGGCGCACATGTCCGGTGACATCAAAGATAACCTGCTGGACCCCGTCATCTATCCGAACTGGATGTGGGTCCTCGGCCTGGCGATCGTGGTCGCCGTGCTCGGGTGGATCCTGTACAGCGTGTGGCGCTGGTGGACCTCGCGCATCGGCGAGGTCATGGAACTGCAAACAATCACGGACGCGCGCCGCAAGAAGTACCTGACCTTCATCGACCAGATCGCGGACCGCTACGCCGACGGAGATCTGGATGCGCGCGGCGTGCACCTCGCGCTCGCGGGCCTCATGCGAGCGCTCGGCACGGAGCGTACGGGGCGTGACCTCGAGGTGGCGACCGTGTCCGAGGTGCGCGAGCTCGTCCCCGTCTGGCCGGGTTTGGCCGACATCCTTCAGGCGTGTGAAATCCCCAGTTTCACGGGCGATACCATCCCGGATGGTCAGCCCTCGCACGAGGCTGTCACCCGGGTCCTGACCATGGCTGTGGAGGCGGTGAACGTATGAGGTTCGGGTGGCTTATTCCCGTCGTCCTCCTGGTCGTCGCGGCGGCGACCGTCCTCGGATGGATGCTCGCACGCCGGGCCGGCGAGCGTTCGGGCAAGAAAGGCTGGGTGGCCAACACCGGCTTCCTGCGTGGCCTGCCCAAGTATCAGGCGCTCGTGCGCCGCACGCGCGCGTCCCTGTCGATGGCTGTGGTCTGCTTTATCATCGCCGTCATCGCGGCGTCGGTTTCCGCGGGTGCGCCCGTCGACCGCTACACGAAGTACGACAAGTCGTCGAGCCGTGACATCGTCCTGTGCCTGGACGCCTCCGGATCGATGCTCCCCTACGACTCGGAGATCGGTGACGCGTTCAAGCAGATCATTTCCCACTTCGAGGGTGAGCGAATCTCGCTGCAGTTGTGGAATGCCTACTCGATGACGATGTTCCCTCTGACAGACGACTACGAGATGGCTAACGACGTCCTCACGGAGATGGCCAAGACGATCGACCGCGGATACAGTCAAATCGGCCAGAACATTTACGTCACCAAGGAACTCGAGGCCTACCTCCAGCCGACGCTCGCCAACGATGATGAGCATCGCGCCTCGCTGGTCGGTGATGGCCTGGCCTCCTGCGTGCTCGGTTTCGACCACACCGACAAGCAACGATCGCGTACGATCCTGCTCGCGACCGACAACGAAGTGTTAGGTGAGGGTATCTACAACCTGCCCGAAGCCATCGAATTCGCGAAGAGCCAGGGAGTGACGGTCTCCGTCCTGTATCCGGGTTCCTCGTATGCACTGTCAGACGAGGGCGTGGAGCTGCGCGACCTGGCCAAGTCGACCGGCGGCGAGTTCTACGACGCCTCCTCCCCCTCTGCCGTCGATGACGTCGTTCGTCAGATCGAATCCGAGCAGAAGCAAGAACTCGATTCCGCGGGCAAAGTCATGGAGACCGACCGCCCCGGCGCCGCCCTCGGCTGGACCATCGTCGGCGTCCTCTCCCTGCTCGGTCTGCTCGCTTTCGGAAGGCTCTGACATGATTTTTCGCCCCGTGATCCACCCCGTGTTGCTGGTTCTGATCCTGGCGATTGGTGCGACTTTCGTATTCCTGTCCGCCAAGCGCGCGGCACGCAAGCGCGTCATGGACGTCATCCGCCGCTCGCTGATCGTCCTGATCGTCATCGTCATGGGTGCCGGTCCGTCGATTCCCGGCGAGGCCGTTGAAGTTTCGTCGGCCCTCGAGGTCTACCTCGTCATCGACCGTACCGGCTCGATGGCTGCAGAGGACTGGGACGGATCCAAGCCGCGCATTGACGGCGTGCGCAATGACGTCGCCATCCTCATGAACTCCATGGCGGGTTCCCGCTTCTCGATCCTCACGTGGGACTCCTCGGTGCACATCGACATGCCGCTGACGACCGACTCCTCGGCCGTTGCCTCGTACATGGAGAGCTTCAACCGAGAGCTGTCCTCATCCTCCCAGGGATCGTCACTGAATCGCCCCGCCGCGGATCTGGCAGACCTTCTTGCGAAGAACAAGGAACGCCATCCCCAGAATCTGCGCGTCGTCTTCGTCTTCTCCGATGGTGAGACGTCGAACCAGGATCACTGGGCGTCCGCGCCGAGCGGTTCCGAGGAAGACTGGGACCGCGTGAAGGAGTACGTCGACGGCGGTCTCGTCATCGGATACGGCACGGAAACGGGCGGTCGGATGAAGGCGCTGCGCCTAGGCAACAGCGAATCGCAGAGCGCGGGTGACGACGGCTACATCCACGACCTGTCCAAGCCCGGTCATCCGGTTGCGATCTCGAAGATCGACGAGGCGGCCCTGCAGTCGGTGGCCTCGCGCATCGGCGTCGACTACGTGCACTCGCCCGACAAGTCCGCGATCGAATCCCACGCGCGCACCATCATGGATGGTGCGACCGAGATCTCCGAACAGCGCAACATGAAAGAAACGTACCGCTACATCATCTGGCCGTTCGCGCTCCTGCTCGGGGGACTCCTCGCGTGGGAGGGCGCCACCCTGGCGCTGCGCGCTCAACAGCTGAGGAATTCCCATGCCCTCTAACAACAAACTGCCCGAAGAGGACCTCCTGCCTTTCGGTGCCCTCCCCGGCAGTGCGGTCGATTCCTCGGTCCGCGAGCAGCTCGGTCAGGCCACGAACGGCAAGCAGAAGATCCAGCGCTCCCCGCGCGCGCTGCGTCCCCTGTGGTACTCCATCCCGATCCTCGTGATCGCCCTGGCGATCGCCGGGTACCTGATCGGCCTGACCCTCTGGTCGCGCTCGTCCTTGCAGCACTGGCGCGCCCACGAATACGACGTCGCCCAGGCGGGCTACGAGGGACAGCGGACGTGGACGGGCATCGGCATCGAGGCCTGGGTGGCCCACTACAACCTCGGGACCACCCTCGTGCGCCAAGATCGCGTGGACGAGGGCGTGGCGGAACTGCGTACCGCCTTCGACCTCGTCCCCAAGGCCACCGAGGTTCAGCCCGGTCGCCTCGAACCCTTCTCCTACGAGTGTCGCGTGCGCGTCAATCTCGGCATCGGCCTGGAGATCCAGGGCGACCAGCTGCGCGCCGCGGGCTCGACCGCGGACGCGGTGAGCGTCTACCAGGAAGCCGAAGACACGATCTCCCCCTGCCAGACCGCCTCCGGTGGAGGCGGCCAGTCCGGCGACCAGAACCAGTCGGGCGGACAGTCCGATCAGCAGTCCGGCGGTGAATCCAACAACCCCGCCGACGAAAACAAGGAACGCGTCGGGGACAAGAAACAGCAGGCCGAGCAGGAGTCTCAGGGGCAGGACGGATCGCAGGAGCAGCAGCAACAGCCGGACCAAAAGGGTCAGCAAGGCCAGCAGGGGCAGCAAGGCCAGCAGGGCCAGCAGGAGAATCCGACGCCCAGCCCCAGCCCGTCCGAAGATCCCTACGCGGGCGAAAGCAAGGACCAAAAGGAGCGCAGGGAGCAGCTGGAAAACCAGAACAAAGACAGGCAGCAGAACCAGCGTGATGCCCAGGACGGGAAACGCGACGGCAACCCGAATGGCGCGTGGTGAGGGACGCAAACCCGTCTCACTTTCGCTGTGACGTGCACCCATAAAACCCAACGGCGGCCCAGGCGGCCGTCAAACACCGATAGGCTGGTAGCGTGAAGGTTCTTCTCGTTGGTAACGGAGGTCGCGAACACGCGATCGCCCGTGCGCTTGTACGAACGTCCACCCCTGAGCATCCCGTGTCGCTTGTCGTCCAGGCGGGTAACCCCGCGCTGGAGCAGCTGGGCCGCTCCTTGACCATGGATCCGCTGGACCCGAAGGACGTCGTGCGCCGTGCCACGTCCGAGAACGTCGACCTCGTGGTCGTCGGCCCCGAGGCGCCGCTCGTCGCGGGCGTCGCGGATGCGGTCCTGGACTACGGAATCCCCGTCTTTGGCCCCACGAAGGACGCCGCGCGCCTCGAGGCCTCTAAGTCGTTCGCGAAGCAGGTCATGGCCGATGCCGGCGTGGCCACCGCTCGCGCCTTCACGTGCACCACGATGGACCAGGTCGAGGCCGCGTTCGACGACCTGGGTGCCCCCTACGTCGTGAAGGATGACGCTCTCGCCGCCGGCAAGGGTGTCGTCGTGACCAGCGACCGCGCCCAGGCCTCGAACCACGCGCGCGCCTGCCTGTCGCGTGACGGGGGAGCGGTCGTTATCGAGGACTACCTTGACGGCCCCGAGGTGTCCCTGTTCTGCTTCGCCGACGGCGCGACTGTCGTTCCGCTGCAGCCCGCCCAGGATTTCAAGCGCGTGGGCGACGGCAACGAGGGCCCGAACACGGGCGGCATGGGCGCCTACAGCCCCCTCCCGTGGCTCCCCGAAGAGGCCACGCAGCGCATCGTCGACGAGGTCGCCCAGCCCGTCATCACCGAGATGGCGCGTCGCGGCACCCCCTTCCGCGGCCTCCTGTACTGCGGCCTCGCGATGACCTCCAAGGGCATCCGCGTCGTCGAATTCAACGTGCGTTTCGGTGACCCGGAGACCCAGGTTGTCCTCGAGCGTCTCGATTCCCCGCTGGCGCCCATCCTGTACGCGGCCGCGACCGGCACCCTGGCGAAGGTCCCCGCCCCCGTGTGGAGCGAGGACGCCGCCGTCACGGTCGTCATGGCCTCGGGCGGCTACCCGGGCCCCACGGACACCGGCCACGTGATCACCGGCATTGAGGCGGCCGAGGCACTGGACGGCGTCCACGTCATCCACGCCGGCACCTCCGAGGAGATCACCGACGACCCGACCGACGTCGCGGCCGGATGCTGCGGCTTCGAGCCGACCTACGCGCTGGTGAACTCCGGCGGCCGAGTCCTCGACGTCGTCGCCCGCGCGGCCACCCTCGACGAGGCCCGCGCGCTCGCCTACCGCGGCGTCGACCTCATCCACTTTGACGGGGAGCACCACCGCAGCGATATCGCGACGTGGCCCGCAGACCTGGCCGTCACCCTTGACTGACAATCCACTGAGGAGCACTATGACCGTCACCCTTCACGGCTGGACCCCGCTGAGCGCGGGCAAGGTTCGCGACATCTACGCTCCCGACGAGGCAGTGGTCGGCCCCGCGCCGCAGACCGCCACCCCGGCGGGGCGCCCCCGCCACGCGAAGGCGGGCCCGGAGGCACTGCTCATGGTGACGTCGGATCGCATCAGCGCCTACGACTATGTCCTGCCGACACTGATCCCCGGCAAGGGCGCGGTCCTCAACCAGCTCGCCATCTGGTGGATGGGCCAGCTGCGTCCCCTCACGGAAAACCACCTGCTGGCCGTCGGCACGAAGGCCCCGGCCGAGGCCTCGCGCGCTCTGGAGGGCGCCCAGCCCACGCGCTTCACGGTGCCCGCCGAGGTCGACGGGCGCGCGGTCGTGTGCCGCAGCCTGCACATGATCCCCATCGAGTGCGTCGTGCGCGGCTACCTGACCGGCTCGGGCCTGGTCGAGTACCGCCAGTCCGGTTCCGTGTGTGGCATCGCTCTGCCCGAGGGCCTGACCGAGGCCTCGCGCCTCGAGGAGCCGATCTTCACCCCGGCCGCGAAGGCCGAGCTGGGCGAGCACGACGAGAACATCACCTTCGAGCAGACCGCCGAACGCATCGGCGAGGAGCTCGCGGTCGCGATCCGCGACCTGTCCATCGCCCTGTACAAGGCTGCCCGCGACATCGCCGCCGAGCGCGGCATCATCATCGCGGACACCAAGTTCGAGTTCGGTATCGACGTGACCACGGGAGCCCTCGTGCTCGCCGACGAGATCCTCACCCCCGACTCCTCGCGCTTCTGGCCCGCAGACCAGTGGGTGGAGGGCCAGGTGACCCCCAGCTTCGACAAGCAGTACGTGCGCGACTGGCTGGTCTCCGACCAGTCCGGATGGGACCGCGCCTCGGGCGCCAACCCGCCCGCGCTGCCCGAATCCGTGGCCGCCGCGACCGCAGCGCGCTACGTCGAGGCCTACCGCCGACTCACCGGGTCGGACCCCATCCTGTAAACAGACTTGCCCGCCGGGCAAGATGCACGGCGGGATCCTCACCAACAACACAAGGAGGAACGCCGTGGGGCGAATCATCGTGGAAGTGATGCCGAAGCCGGAAATCCTGGATCCCCAGGGTAAGGCTGTCGGTTCGGCGCTGCCCAGGCTCGGAATCACGAGCTTCGAGGCCGTGCGCCAGGGTAAGTGCTTCCACCTGAGCGTGGACGGTCCCGTCACCGACGAGCTCCTGGAGCAGGCCCGCAAGGCCGCCGAAGAGGTCCTGTCCAACCCGATCATCGAGGACGTCGTGCGCGTCGAGGCCATCGACGAGGCCGACGCTCGTTACGCGGGAGGCGCGCAGTGACCCGCATCGGAGTCGTCACCTTCCCGGGCACCCTCGATGACCGCGATGCCGCCCGCGCGGTGGAAATCGCGGGTGCGCAGGCCGTGTCCCTGTGGCACAAGGACGCCGACCTGCACGGCGTGGACGCGGTCGTGATCCCAGGCGGCTTCTCCTACGGCGACTACCTGCGCTGCGGCGCGATCGCCGCAACCGCCCCCGTCATGAGCGAGATCGTGCGCGAGGCCGGACGAGGCCTGCCCGTCCTGGGCATCTGCAACGGCTTCCAGGTCCTGTGCGAGTCGCACCTGCTGCCCGGCGCGCTCATCCGCAACGACCACCAGAAGTTCCTGTGCCGCGACCAGGTGCTGCGCATCGAGAACGCGGACACCGCGTGGACGCGCGCCTACAGCGCCGGTGACACCATCACCGTGCCCCTCAAGAACGGCGAAGGCAACTTCCAGGCATCCCCCGCCGAGCTCGAACGACTCGAGGGCGAAGGCCGCGTCGTGTTCCGCTACGTCGACTTCAACCCCAACGGAAGCGCCAACGACATCGCGGGCGTCACCAATGCCTCGGGCAACGTCGTCGGCCTCATGCCCCACCCCGAGCACGCGACCGAGGCCGGCTTCGGCCCGCTCTCCCTCGGCCCCGACGGCGCCAGCCACCACGGCGGCACCGACGGCCTGGGCATCTTCCGTTCCGTCCTCGCATCCCTCGTCGGCTGACGACGCCACCGCGCCCTCACCCGTGAGGGAGCCCCGTCCTCGTCCCAGACCTTTCGAATGGAAACACGAATGACCTCCGAAAATACCCGCGAGCTGCCCGACACCGTCGAAAACGCCGCCGCGACCCCCGACCAGGACATGCCCTGGAAGGAACTCGGCCTCAAAGAGGACGAATACCAGCGCATCTGCGACATCCTCGGACGCCGACCCACCAACGCCGAGCTCGCCATGTACTCCGTCATGTGGTCCGAGCACTGCTCCTACAAGTC
>FLSB01331789.1_pt1 | contig 10469 bp, 21 predicted proteins | sample 1550551 | NCBI WGS metagenome assembly FLSB01 (sample SAMEA4031774, study PRJEB14383) | metagenome | biome: human; feature: oral; material: saliva | place: Philippines | collected 2014 | reverse complement strand
AATAGCCTAGAAGTGCTAAATAGCAAGTACAATGTTCACTACTGGAATGACTGGGAAGTGGGAGATACAGGAACTATTGGTGAGCGTTACGGGGCAGTCGTTAAGAAACACGACATCATCAACAAGATTCTCAAGCAGTTGGAAGCTAATCCTTGGAACCGTCGAAACATTATCTCCCTTTGGGATTATCAAGCTTTTGAGGAGACAGACGGCCTCCTTCCATGCGCCTTTCAGACCATGTTTGATGTCCGCCGTGTAGATGGGGAAATCTACCTGGATGCGACCTTGACGCAGCGTTCTAACGATATGCTAGTAGCCCACCATATCAACGCTATGCAGTACGTAGCTCTTCAAATGATGATTGCCAAGCATTTTGGCTGGAAGGTTGGGAAGTTCTTCTACTTTATCAATAACCTCCATATCTATGACAATCAATTTGAACAAGCTCAGGAATTGCTTCGTCGGGAGCCGTCAAACTGCCAACCACGTTTGGTCTTGAATGTGCCAGATAAGACCAATTTCTTTGATATTAAAGCAGAAGATTTTGAGTTGGTGGATTATGACCCTGTCAAGCCACAGTTGAAGTTTGACCTAGCTATTTAATTTTTAACAACATTTAGAAAGGTAATTATATGAAAATTTTTGTAACAGCATTTAAAAATACAATTTCTAACATGAAATTTCGTTACACACCCTTTTTCTTCTATCTCGTTTTCATTTTGACAGTTTTGTCGTTTTTCGTACCACTCGACATGTCAGGAAGTGACACGGACAAACTTTTTAGTCTTATTACAACCTCCGTATTGGTTCTCGCAGCTATAGATTTTCTGACCGAATATCTCGTTGCATTAGAAGTATCAATGCAAATTACCAAGTTTGGGAAATATTCAATTTTGAGTATGTTTACCAAACGTACACCATCGAACTATCATATTTATGCAAATTTATTAACAATTGTAATCGTATCAGCTATTCTTTTTGTAATCGCCGGTTTCTTAACTCATCTTGCGTTACCAATTACTATCGCTCTGTGTTTTATGACCATGTTCACAGTGCTTTCCATCCCTTAACCATTGACATACGTCAATGGTTTTTTCTGAACGGGGTCTCCGACCCCGAATCCCCAATTTATTACAGAAAAATTTAACATTCGGAAATTACGAACAATGGACATATTTATATGGGCTCCATTTTGACCATTTTGACAGAATTGGATTCAAAATTGGATTTCTTGAAAGCGTTCTCAAATCCATCAACAACGCGGTTTTAAATTGTTTAGATATCAAACTATCAAAAATTATAAAAAAATTTTTTTCAAAACTATTTAAAAATTTTTTGTACTTTTTAGATTTAAAATAGTGTTTAGTTGAAAAATGGCTTTATATAGCCTTTTGTAACCGCTAACAGTAAATCCAATTTTGAATCCAATTTTGTCCAAATTCGTCTAAATTGGCAAAAATCATCGTAAATTTGATAAAATTTATCTAAAAATAACTCTAAAAATACCATTGTTCGTGACGTAACGAACGTTTTGGACTATATATTCCTCATCAGTGAGAATCAAATTTAAAATTTTAGACAAAAAAACTAACGTTTTTTTGTATTCAATGGGGTATCTGACCCCATACCCCTATTTATTTTCGAAAATAAACTAACAAGGTGATAAACATTGGAGGGTATAAATTATGAATAATATCGATTATTTAGATATGGTTTTGGAAAAATATGGAAAACAAGTATTTTCTATGAGAAATGCACCCAAAGATGCCATTTATATCGGTAGGGGCAAAAATTCCATTTTCGGAAACCCTTTCCCTATGCATGGTGAAGAGACTCGCGAACAAGTCTGTATTGATTTCAGAAAATGGTTGGGTGAAAAAATCAAATCGGACCAAGAATTTGCTAATAGAGTCAAAAATCTAAAAGGTCACAATGTGAAATGTTTTTGTTCTAATGGGACAAACTCAAGAAAATCAGGTGCTAAATGGTGTCATGGTCACATTTTGTTAGCCTGTGCTGATTATTTGAATACAAAATAAGGTGGTTAATGCATTATGAGAAAAATTTATCCCGATTTTATAAACAACGCTCACCGTGGTAATTTTATCAATTTTGCAAATATAGGTAAAGATAGATGGGACACCTTTGAAATAGATGGTTATCGAAAACTATCAGATGTTCTCAAAAAATCTAAAGATATCTCTTGGGAACGATTATATGTATATCGTACAGATTTATATATTTTGATTCAATATTTGTCGAATTATGATGAAAAGTATAATGAAGATGAAAACGTGAATAAAGAAGTGCTCATCAAACTAATGGAGCAAAATCTAGATAACCCATACATCAACTGGGATATGATTTATTATCATTTTGAGGATGATTATAAATATAAATACAAACACGGTTATATAGACAGGTTAGAAAAAATCGTACTGGATGTTTTGTTCAAATTTAGTAAACAATTGAATCAAAAAAATGATTTTTGGTAATATATAAATCATATATCATCAAAAATATGCAGATTGAAAAAAATGAAATGAGGTATGCAAATGGAAGTATTGTTACAAGAAATCGCCAAAACATTCCATATTGGAAATGAAGCTGTTCAGAACATCATTGACAATTATCCACAACTACGTCAGCAAATTGTAGCTTATAATTTCACATCAGTCATTCAATTTTTCATAGCGATTATTATCGCTTTATCGTTCATCGCTTTTGCTTTCTCAGCTACTTCGGGAGTTCTTCAAGCTCTAGAATATGCAAGACCATCTTATCGCGAAGATGCAGGAAAAGGCATCATCGGTATTTTGAAAAAAGTTGCTACCATATCTTTTATCGTACTTGTCGTGTCTAGCATTGCATTTGTTGTTGTAACGTTTATTCAATCCTCGCAAGCTCCTGATGTGGTTGTTATCAAATCACTTTTGGAACATGCGAAATGAGGTAATAATTGATGCGACAAGGTAGATTAGCGACTGACAGAGAGTATGCCGCAAAAATTCAACGAAACGTATATAAGTTGGTTAGAAACAAATCAAATAAAATACTACCGATATCTGGAACCAATGATTATTTTGTATTTCACATTGATGGGTTCGACCGATATATTGTAATTGACGAATTTGGCACTATCATAGAGACAGCAAACGGATGGGGATATAAATCGTTCACATCCGCAGAAAAAGCTGCCTTATATGTCGATATGCAAGCCGAAATGAGGGCTCAAAGAATCATGCGCAAATATCGAAGCGCTAGTAGCTATGATATCGATATGGAAATGGCCGATTGCTATTATGGATATAATCATGCTGATTTCTATTAGATATTCAAAATTAACCATTGACATACGTCAATGGTCTTAAATGGGGTCTTTGACCCCAAACCCCAATTTATTCTCGAAAACAAACAACTGGAGGATGAAATCGATGAAATTACACATTCGTAAAAATGCATTTATTGGTGACCCACATATCGGTGCAGAATTGGAAATCGTTGCTAATGATAAGGTCTTTGATATTGAGATTATCAAAGAACAAATGTCCTTCCAAGGGATGGATTTCGGAATTCGTCCTGCCGTGATTAAAGCCACAACAACATCAGCTGATGATTATAAATCTTGGGAAGAACTTGGTACATTTGGTGTTGATAATGGCTTGGCTTGCGTTTGGAACGTCGAAGAAAAAAAAGAAGTTAAGTGGTCCGAAATGGAAGGTGTATACGTTTCCAATCGAGATTCTGAACTGTTTGATGGTCTCATCGCGAACTCTGGTCTCGGTGATGGAGTCTATCCAGTATATATCAAACGAGAAAATGGTGAAGTCACTGACTTCGTCATTGACTTTCGTGATGAGGATTAATACCATTTTGTTATAAAAAATAAGACCTTTCATATAGAAGGGTCAAGGAATATACTCCTTGGAGGCTAAAACTTATGAAACTAGAATATTTAATTAATAAATTAGAGGCTATTGGTCTCTATCCTAATAACGAAGATTTGATGTATTTGGATTATGAAGGTGGAAACGGAGTCGTCACATTTGAGGACGAAAACAGAGTGTCCTACCGTTTCAAAATCACTGATAATCATTTTGATATGAATGAAGCCGGGCATAACATTTCAATGACTTATGAAAAGAGCATTGTAATTGATAAATCACCATTTATCTCATTTGAGTGTAGCTCCAGTGATTCAATCCGAATTGACGCAAATATTATCTTCCTCACAGAAGATGATATGATGGATAAGCTCAAGAAGGCGCGTGATTCGTTTTTGAACCTTAAGTTCAACTAAAGATGTGATTATGTGCCACCCTCTCGTCATACGAATAAGAAACGAGGTAATAAAAATGACAAAAATCAAATGGATTGGCACAAGTAATTTTAAAGAAGATATCGCAAACCTTATCGCGAATAACGATATTGTATTCATCGAATTTGAGTTCCACACCGTCCTTATGAGAATGATTAGTGCAGTTAAAGAACTGCATCCAAATTATACGACTAAGTTGTTCGATGAGGCAGATTGGCTAAAATGGAATTATGATGACCCTAACAACTTAACGCAATTAAAAGATGAAATGATGCAGAATCCAAACGACCGTTATTATTTGGAAATTCGTTCAAAAGAGCAATACTATACATATTGTAACAACTGGACAGTAAACCGAGCTCTCGAGAAAAATAAGGGAACAACTGTTCTTGCTACAACCATGTCATATGCACGAGTTACGAACTAGGATAAAAATGAACTTCAAAACAGTGAGGTGACATCATCATGATAATTAAAAAAGATATTACGACAATCACTAAAGGTGTGATTATGCACCAAGTGAATTGTCAGAATGTTATGGGTTCTGGGGTTGCAAAAGCCTTGTACACGAAATATCCAATCGTCAAATCAGCTTTTCATACAATGGCTAAAAACCCCTTGTACAACACCCCCGCAAAACGTTTTGGTTTGGTTCAACCTGTGAAAATCAATGATGAACTCATTGTGTTGAACAGTTATTCTCAGCTATATTATGGGCGGAATAAAAATGTCAAATATACTGATGAATCTAAGTTGATGGCAAATCTTAGAAAATTGGATGACTATGCCAAAGAAAAGAATTTACCAGCTTATGTACCTGAAAAAATTGGTTGCGGTCTCGCCAACGGTGACTGGAACAAAATTAAAAATTTCATCGAGAAAGAAACTGATATCATCATCGTTTCGTTCCGCTAGAAAAGAAGGATAATAACAATGCAAAAGTTTCATAATATGACAATAACTGACACTCATGTTTATTTCTGGCGCAATAGTACGCCATTTTCAAACTTTTATCGTAAACCTTTCATGTACAAAGGGCATCAATTGCTATTTTCCGAGCAAGCCTTCATGATTGAAAAGGCTCTGCAGTTCGACCCGAGTAAGGTGGAACTCATTGCATCTGTCAGACACCCACAAGACGCCAAATCAATCGGTCGTGAAATCCGTAACTATAATGACCGTATTTGGTCAGCGAAGCGCTATCATGCTATGGTTCAAGCTCTTGAGGCTAAATTCGCTGACCCTGAACTTCGCCAGATTTTACTCGCGACTGGTGACCGCATTATTGTAGAAGCATCACCGTACGATAAGATTTGGGGTGTAGGGCTCAGTGAAAGTGATGATGATTTATATGCAGGTAACTGGAAGGGTCAAAATCTCCTTGGAAAAGCACTCATGGAAGTGCGAGATAATATCAAATGGCGGCTTGACATCTAAACGTCTATTTGCTATAATGATAATAGATTGACAGCCCTTAAGGGCGTTGGGAGATATCGATTTCATATCCCCCTCGATAAGGACATCTGGGTCACCAGGTGTCTTTTAGTTTTTATTCAGGTCGGAAAGGAATCTACATGAGCCTTATATGTATATGGGCAGAAGCCCGAAATGGTGTGATTGGGCGTGGTGACCAATTACCTTGGCACATACCGCAAGAATTAGAGCAATTCAAAAAACGCACCATGGGGAAAATCCTTCTTTTTGGATATCGAACCTTATCTGGTTTCAAAGGTCGAAAACTTCCCGGACGTACTATGGAGTTATACACTCCAGATAAATTTAATGACGTTTGTGACCGTTCAAAAAAACAGGAGATTTTTATTGCGGGAGGATTAAAGACCTATCAGGACTTTTTACCAATCACAGATAAAATTATACGAACCGTCATTGATATAGATGCACATGGTGATGTCTATGCGCCTGAAGTGGATTGGAGTCAATTCGAACTAATCCATTCTGAAAACTTTACAAATGGTGACGTCTCATGGAATGTTGAAGAATGGGTGCGTCGCTAACTTCTAATCAATTATAAATATCTAAAATAAGGGAGGTATTGCATGATAGAATTAATGTCCCGTTACGTATCGTCACCTAATTGGATGGGGGTTCTTGTATTCGTCTCTTTAATTGTATTACTCATCAGTGTACCTCTGATGTATTCAAAAGACGAATCCAAATCTGATAAAATTTCCTATTTCGTACTTATTACTACAGTCATCTTTACAGGATTTATGTTTTATGGAGCTGCACAACAACAAGCGGGCCTCAGAGAAAAGAACTTTACCGCCACTCGCTCTGGTGATACTCTCTATGTAACAAGTGGTACGCCATGGTTACAATCAAAAAAATTTCCTATCCGTAGTGAAAACGATAATCACATCTACATCCAGGACGGTCCAAATCCCAAAGAGACTAGAATCTATGAAATTAATAAGAACGAATTAGAATAGATATTATTTAGAAAGGGGTTATGTCAACATGAAACAATCCGAATTGGAAAATTATATTCGTGAACGATTGGGTAAAAATGCTCAACGATTTGAACGGGTAGACGATTGGACAGACCTAAAATTACGTTACCACTGGATAGGTGATAAATTATTTGATATTGACTCTGAGTATCGTATTACCCCGTATTTATTACCTCGAGATTTCTTCTTACTGTTTGCCCTGGACCCGAGTGTAGAAATGCGTCAAATCTTAAAAGTACAACCCGTCTTTGCATCGCCTCAAATTCTCAAAAAACTAATCGAATCAAAACGAAAACTGCCGTGGGATGACGCCTATTTTTATTTCGATGAATTGAAGTCATACAATTTCAAATATCTCGGACGATTATTTCCACTCTATCGTGATGAATTATTACAAATTGATGAGTCTAGCATTCCAAAAGGTCGAAGGTTAATCCCGAATACGTCCAAATCAGAGCAGAAAATTAAGTCAATACTATTTGACTATTTGGGTTCGGTTAATTCAACAATTATGATTACCGATGCGGAACTCAAGAATGCAATAAGTCGATATCGTTGGTTTGGTGATGAGGTTCTCGATATCTATAGGTCAAATCCTCTTCTTTTATTCCGTCACTTTGATGCGGAATTTTTAGCACACATCCTATACCCGCACGAAAAATTGGATAAACTGGTCGTTTCAGCACCTGGGATTATCAAGTCTGACAATCACTATAAGACGGCTATTCAAAAGATTAAATATGATATGGCACCAGTTGGTTGCTCGTGGAGCCAAATATGGGGTTATGTTAAGAGTCGCCCAGTATCTGCTGATGGTGACATTCGCGATGCTATAAAATTGCAATTTCGCAATCAATCCCGTTACGATATCATTTAGAAAGGTAAGCATCCACATGGACATAAAAGTTGGTGATATTGTAAACTATCGTGATGAAGATGTACGCATCATGGTCATTATAGGTAAGAATATTCACTTGGATAAGGTCGGGTGGGTTACAATGCCAGATGATGGTTTTAATATCGTCTCTTCAAAAAAATATCCTGAATTTGAGGTTGGAGATATAGTCACCATCATGGATATTCCATCGTCTGAACGATATCACTACGGGTGCGGATGGGGATATGACATGAATGAGATGGTCGGTGGCGAATATACTATCAGAGGAATTCGAGACACTGACGACAAAGGCCTACTTGTCAAATTAGACATATATTGGTTCCAGGTCTATCATATAAAACCCGTATCAGAATTTGACATTATCTAGAATTAGAAAGGAGCGATACTTATGGTTCGGTCTGAACGTGATGAAAAACAGCATCGATGTGAACTTCGTAAAAAATATTTCGAAGACCCAGGGTACCGCAAATGGTCAGACATTGTACCTGGTGGACTTTCAGATTCACCCTATTATACCTGGCGAGATGACGTGCTATTCATGTACTTTATCAGTGGTCAAACAAATTATCACCCAAATGTTAGCGAATTGGTTGGTTATTTAGATAGGGGTAAAGATTTACCAATCAATTGGGAACATTTTTATGCCTATTTTGATGAACAAATCAATGACCCTCAAAACAGATATAAGGCATCTATTATTGATAAAGATATTCGAGGTAGTGGTGATATTCCAAGCACCAGTGTTCGGGAATTACTCTATGACTATCGAGATGAACTATTGAACGAATTTGATATGGTTTAATTGACCTGTTAATCTAACCATTGACCTACGTCAATGGTTTTTTAACGGGGTCTTTGACCCCGAAACCCCAATTTACTTTCGAAAAAAAAATAAATTAGTGTGTAGACACTTGGAGGATTACAATTATGGCAAAATCAACATTTTTCACAGCAGAAGAAATCGCAATCTTGAGCCAACGTGGTAAGGCTGCATGGAACGCACTTTCACCAGAAGAAAAAGCAGCTCGCATTGCTAAGTCTAAAGAAAACAACCATCAAGTGGTTATGACTGACGAACAACGTGCTGAAGCAAGTCGTAAAGGTAAAGAAGCGTGGGCTAATCTTTCAGAAGATGAAAAACGAGCTCATATCGAAAAGTCTAAGGCTAACAACAAACAAGTTACAATGACACCTGAACAACGTGCTGAAGCAAGCCGTAAAGGTAAAGAAGCATGGGCTAATCTTTCTGAAGAAGAAAAAGCAGCTCGTATCGCTCGCACTAAAGCGGGTATGTTCGCTGGACTTTAATCCAGTTGCCTCAACTCTGGCGAGTCAATCCTCTTTAGGATTGGTGGGTTCGAATCCCACTGAGGCTATTTAATATCATTGTACAAGTGAAAGGGGAACATTATGTCATCAAAAGACCACACTGAACTCGTTGAAATAAAAAAACTGTCATCAAAAGAAAACACTGAACTCGTCGAAATACAAAAACATGCGTCATTAGTCAAAATGCAACAACATATGTCATTAAAAGACCAATTGAAAGCCACCAAAGAAGAGGCATTAGATTACGATACCATTGCTAACCAAGTGAAGGAAACCCTTTTAGATGCAGCGAGAAAGGGTGAATCAACCATAGTCTTGCCTCTGAAAAATGAATATGACCTAAAAACTGATATCATTACCCATTTCTTAACTCGTGAAGGTATTACGTTCAAAAAAATCTATAATTCACGTCAGGTCGAAAAGAAAAATTATCTCGACCCGCATATGGCTTTTTATCAAGAAGCTTTAGCCAGAAATGGTGGCAGCTCTATTTATACCTATATGGATACAGAATATACTTTCCAAGGTATTCGAGTTTTCCTCTAGAAAGGATTAAAACATTATGAAAAGATTCGCTAGATATATCGCTAATAATATTTTCGGCATCATTGGTATTTCTCTTATCACTTTCGCTATTTGTGGGATTTTTATTCAATTTTTACCAATTAATCGCGCTTTATTTGTAGGTATGATTGGTCTTTTAAATCTCTACGAACAATCTGAACAAGTCGTAGAACTTGGTGATGACGAGGTGATGGACATATGATGAAACGAATTTCAAGTTGGATACCCCACGTCATTATTATTTGGCATCATCTTATGAATTTTTGTTCTGTATCGCTCATTGTGATTGCCGTTGCTGGTATACTTCGACAATCTATGCCACTCGCACAAAGCCTAGTCTATATTCTTATGGGTGGTCTCAACCTGACCATGTCCTACTATAAAGGATATCTAAAATTTTAATTTTCAATTTTATATGGTCAGTTTGGCCTTATACATGCGTGTAAGACTATTTTTAACAGGGTGACTTCGTAAACCTCTGATTCGTGTGTAATTCATATTTTCAGAAAAATAAAATTCAAATTTAAACTAACATCAGGAAAGGTAAGTATCAAAATGAAAAAATTAGTTCGTTATCTATTACATGGTTTTCAGGGATTTACAGGTGTTTATTTGGTCATCACATCTATCAGACACATGCTTTCCCACACAATTCCAACTGAAACTGCTGTTTTTCTCATCATAATTGGAATTATTAATGTTGTTCTTGACGCTAAAAATCAAGTCAACAACAATTAATCCACTCATATATCAACCATTGACCTACGTCAATGATTTTCTTTAACGGGGGTGACTTCGTCAACCCCGAAACCCCAATTTATTTTTAGAAAAAAAATAAATTTTAATCAACTGGAGGATTACAATCATGGCAAAATCAACATTTTTCACA
>FLSB01007204.1_pt1 | contig 10472 bp, 10 predicted proteins | sample 1550551 | NCBI WGS metagenome assembly FLSB01 (sample SAMEA4031774, study PRJEB14383) | metagenome | biome: human; feature: oral; material: saliva | place: Philippines | collected 2014 | reverse complement strand
ATTTAAAATACGGATGTAGGTGTCAGTATTAGCACTTTCTTTGTACATAAGTAGTAATTGTTTGCTCATATGGTCAATAAGTTCCATAGGAGAATGATTGACGATGACGCGATAAATTTCAAGTTCGATACTATTAAAGACATCCGATTTCATTAAATGATTGATAATGTTTTGAATCCTGGCAACAGTTTCTGGACTCTTTGCTATGGTTGGATAGTGTCTTAATTTAATAGATTTGAAAATCATCTCTGCTTGAAGTGGATTGTCTTTTAGATAGACATCAAATAATTTTTCGTATTCTTCAATGTAAGTGAGGATATCTTCTTCATGGACCACATGTTTGCCAAATTCAATAGCAGGTAATTCTAAACAATCTCCACCTTTATTTGCATAGGCGATAACAAAATCATTCCATTCAACTCCGATAACAATTAACAGTTTGGCAAAGTTTTCAAGTGAAATTCCCTTGTCTCCTTTTTCAAATTGACTTAGGAACTGTGGTGATACGATATCTGAGGCGGCTTCCTTTAGGCTGAGGCCTCGTGCTTCGCGCAGGTACTTAAATGTAGTTCCAAATGGATATAGGTTTTCCATAAATAGTCTCCTTATATACTTCTAAGACTATTATACAAAAATTTAGAGAAAAAAATGGAGAAAGAAAACTATAGTTACAAAATATTAGAATTCTATGCTATTTTTTGTTTTTATGAACAAGATTGAAACTATAGTTTAAATGACGAAAAAATAGATAGGTAATGTACAATCAGTTCTGTAAACACAAAAAGGAATAAATTCCTTATAGTAGAGTTAACACCTCTCACTATAAGAGATTTATTCCTAATGTGGTCATGAATAGTTTTTGAGAATAGAGAAAAAGATTTGATGAACCAAACTCAAATTACTTATTAATGCAATGAGTAACGGTGGGCAATATCTACGATATTATCAGCTATAAGGTCTGCGGTTAAATGAGAACCTCCATTATCTAACTCTTCAAACCAATTTTCCAATACAACATTTGTAACAGGAGAAACAGTATCAGGAGCAATATGATAATTCTTCCTTAAAAACTGTTCTACTTCAGCTCTGAGAGCTTGTTCTTCACTTGATAAAATCATATCGTTTCCTCCTTAACTAGGGTTAGTCTATCTGCAATTCTTTGATCACATATACACAATTGCGTATCATTCTGATATTTTCCCAAAAGAATTTCAGCGGTTTGTTCTAAGGTATTAAATCCTTGGAAATAATCATCTAAAGTTACTTTCAATTGTGTAACTTGACCATCAAGAACTGGACCAAATACTGCTGAAAAATGATGAATATTAATTCCAGATTTAGCATCTAACTCCAATCTATTTTTATAAACAAACTGAAAGTATTCTTTGTCAATTTCAAAAATTTTAGTTTCAGAATTATCAAGTTCTTGAAATTGATAACTTAGAACAACCGATTTTACATTCGGATTAAAAGGAATTTCATCTTTTGTTTTCCGCTGAGCCCATTTAATTGCTTGGCTGAGCTTAGATGTCACATAAAATCCGATACCAAAATCACAGTTACGTTTACTATGATGGACATCTATTCCATCTTTTAAAGAAGCAACTTGAGTAGATGTCGTTCCGTGATACCAAATTTTTGTACTGCTAAACTCCTTATTAAAGTTTAGCTCTTCCATAAAATAATTATAGCATTTTTCTAGCATTTACGCACGTACTACCTGTTTCAATTTTAGTGTAGATAAGTCAATTACTTTAAAATCCTTCTAAAACTATTATACAAAATTTTAAAGAAAATACTTGAAAAAGTAAACTATAGTTACAAAATATTAGAATTCTATGCTAATTTTTTATTTTAAAAATTATATTGAAACTATAGTTTAAATGACGAAAAAAATAAATATCTATTATGGTATGATAAGGGAAAGAATAGCTAATAAAGCCAGCTTGTTATACTAGTATAACAAGGATTGACTTATCACTCAATCCTATTCTATCAGTCATTAAAGGAGAAAATGATATGGGAAAAACTTAAATGCTCGATACTAGAAAAAAATTATATTTACTTTTAAGGTTATAAGACAATTATCAAAAATTTTTAGAAAAATAGAAATATATAAGGAGTTTTGTTATGAAAAACAGAAAAATGTTGGCCTCTTCTTTACTAGCTGGTGCTTTATTGTCAGTAGGTTATGTAGCTTCTAAACCGACAGCGGTTCACGCCTTAACAGATATGAGTGTCAAGGATACTCAAAATCCCTTGAAAATCACCTTGATACCAACTACCGGGAACCCGTTTTATTCAGCAAGTGTGCTGGTAGATATTCAAAGAAATTCTTCTACTAATGATAATACATCTTTGTATTACGATTTAGTTAATGAAGATACAGGGGCTATTGTAGATAGTTATTTCTTTAATAGTTTTGGGGATCAAACTAGAAGTCAAAAACATGTTTGGTTCCTATATGCTAAAGATGGAAGATATCATATTGATGTTTATAGTCAAGATGACTTTGGAAAACGATATTTTGGTCGGTCAGAAGTCTTTAAAGTATCAAACAAAGAATATGTACCTATAACAAATTCAGAGACACCAACAGCTACTAAAACTCCAAAACAATCTACTAACTCTAACTCAGGTCAGACTGGCTGGTCAGGTTCTTCTTACTACAAAGCTGGTGTTAAAGTAGTCAATCAATGGATTTTTGATGTTCAGTACAATTCTTACTTCTACCTAAATGCTTCAGGTAACTTTGTTCAGAATGCTTGGTCGGGCAACTACTATCTTAAATCAGGTGGCTACATGGCTAAGAGCGAATGGATTTATGACAATAACTATAAATCATACTATTACTTGACAGCAGAGGGTAGCTATGCCCGTAATGCTTGGGCTGGAAGTTACTACCTCAAATCAGATGGTAAAATGGCTAAGAGTGAGTGGATCTATGATAGTAGCTACAGTTCTTACTATTACTTAACTTCTGAGGGTAGCTATGCTCGTAATAAATGGGTTGGTGACTACTATCTCAAGTCAAATGGTAAGATGGCAGTCAACGAACGTACCCCAGATGGCTACAAAGTAGATGCATCAGGTAAGTGGGTAAGATAAGGAACTAGAATTCAATATGGAAAATGTAGTTGGTAAATTAAAAAGCTTATTTGAAACCAAACGTAAGGAGAGCATTGCAGGTTTAGTTGTAATTGCACTAGTGTTAATTTTTGGAATAAAGAAACTAACGACTGATCCCTTAGATGGAACTTATGAAATTTTAACAAAACGTGATCATTTAGTCATGGTGATTAAAGGAAATGCTGGAACTGTCACCTCTGAGGATTCAGACGGAGACAAAGTACAAAGACTAGTGAAAATTGATAAACGAAAGCAAGAATTGACGATCACAGACGATGAAGGAAGAGAAATAGGGAAAACAAAATATATGTTAAAAGATAAGGAACTCTATCTTCAAAAGTCAGATCAAACGTATAGCCGAGTAAAATAGACTACACATTAAAAGCTTACCTCAGTACCCTAAAAGTTACTGGGGTAAGAAATTGTATATAGGGAGAATATGAATGAAATTTAAAAAATTAATAACTCTAGCTAGTTTAGTAGGATTGATTACTTTCTTATTGCCAGTTGTTTCATCAGGTAATCAATCAGTAGCTCCAGTAAGTGAGCACGTAGTTGATTATCTAAATGCGCCTTCTTTACTGATGCTATTTATTGTTTGGTACGGTGCATTTGTGCTTGTTTTATTATTATCTTTATTTATAGTGAACAGAAGAGTGATAGCAATTATTCAGTCACTTGTCATTATTTTATTAAGTGCATTTAGTTTGTTTATTCATTTTACATTCTTGAATGAAATAGTTGGTAGAGCACAATTAGGTTATGGAGCTATTCTATATTTTATTTGTGCTTTGATAAATATTTTTGCGGCTATTATGATTATAAAAGGTGATAAAGCTACTAGTAAACGGATTGATTAAATAAATTCTTTTCAGTAGTAGTTGGGGTTAATGTTATAGTAGACATTCTGTATTATATAGTGATAAGAGAGGTTTTAGGTTAAAATGAAAAAAATTTTATTTCGCTTTCCATTTTGGTATTATTTAAATCCAATTAATTTTTTAGGTGTAGGTGTATTAGGTTTTATCACCTATTACAATACTGTAAGAATATTTTCAGAAATTGCTGAGTTTGAGAAATTTAATGTTGCTCATTCACATAATCAGTTTTTTGTAATATTAGGTATTGTGTTCCATATTATTTGGGCAATTTTAAATGTTTTATTATATCCGTATGTATTTTCTTACATTTTTAAAGTAGTCTCAAATATTATCCCAAAAGGATTTTTCTTCAGTTTAATGTTTAAGCAAATAGGTGCGGCCTATAGAGAAGAAATGGATAAAGGGGATATTTATTTAAAACATAGAATCTATTATGATTATCGTGGATATCCTACATCCATTGAACCAGTATATGATAGAGCAATTGATCGTGCACTTGACGCAGTTAGTGGAATGTTTGCGATTCAGTTTGGAATTAGGGTAGTATGTATTAGTCTTGGGATAGTGGCTTTATTTGCATCATGGTATTTTACCATCTTTTATGGTTGGATTTTTGCTATTAAATATAATCGTCAACATCCTCCAAAAAAAAAGAGTCAAAATGAATCAGTAAAAATGCCTTCAATGCAAAAAGTAAATTCAGTTCCTGAAGTACAGGGGAGTGAATTGGACTCTGAAAGTCCAATATCGAGTGTTCATAGAAGTCAAGAAATGTCTTCGCAAAAAAGAAAAGTGTCTGATTTATTAACTCAAGAAAGGGTAGAAAAGGCTGGGAATATTTTGGAAAAACTTCTATCAATCTTAATTAGAATTAGTATTGGATTTTTCAAAGTTTTAGGAAAAGTTGTATTATTTACTTTTAAAGTTACGGGGGGAATTGCTAGAGGTATAGAGCATTCTGTGGAAGATTCAATCAGAAGAATGTTTTAGTCAGTGAAACTAAAACTTAAATATTACATAAAACTTTAAAATAGATTAACAAATGATAAAATCTAAATGAAATGATACTTATAAATCATTTTATTTAGATTTTTCATGGTTTAGAAAGATATTAAAAAATGACAACATATAAAGTAGGGACAAGTTTTAGTTCATGGTCTTTTGGAGAAGCTTATTCGAAAGCTAAAGATGGTGATATTCTTGCATTTGAAGAAGGTTTTATGCTTGAACTACCCGCAGGAAGACACTATAAGATAGAAAAAAGCATCAAAATAGTTGGGAAAATTTCTGGGACAGAAGGTGGAGGAACACTTTATCACAATACTATAGCAGCAACTCTGAGAATTATGAATGGGGTTACAGTACAGTTTGAAAATATTTGGTTTCAAGTTGATGACCACCGCCGTGCTTTAGTAATAAATGGTAATTCAACTGTAGTTTTAAATACTGTATACTTTAATGAGCAATTAGAAAATAAAAAATTTTTTATATTGGTTGAAGGTAAGTCAAAATTGTCAATCGAAAATGCAGGCAATCAATTATATAATGGTGCTCATAGCAAAACAACAATTAAAGTTAGTAATTCTACTCTAGAACTAAAGCGTGCGGAGTTAAATATACAGTTAAGTGCTGATAAGGATTCTTCTGTTCAAATGGAAGATACAGTGATTGAGAGATGGGGTTCAAATATATTATATATAAAAGATTCATCAGTGACCTCCATAAATACTGTCTTAAAAGGGGGAAGCACTGAACAAGATTATCCTGCAGTTTTTTTAAGCCGTTCGACTGCAAAATTACAAAATACAGAAGTCATTCAACCGTCGTATCAAGCGGCTGTTTGCCTGAAAAATAGTGCTAGCCTTGAATCAATTGGATCCTCTTTGACATCTATAAAGGCAAATAGTAGTCGAGTCTGTATAGAGCAAACGGTCATTAAGGAATCTCTTATGTTAAAATCAAATTCATTTTGTAGAGTTAGTGATTTTGTTGATATCAAAGGGGAGAACGAGGAAAAAATCGATATTTATTGTGGATCTTCTGTCTTAATAGCAAATACAATAAAATTAAATCGTATTATTAACCCAAATATTCGCCTTTCAGAGGGGTCATACTTAATTGCGGATACTATTCTTAAAGAATTTGAAAAAACGGATGGTATAATATGGGATATTTCAGATGATAGCTGTAAAATTTTGAATGAAGAGAGTACAAATTCTGAACCACAAGAGGAAATCAGTGAGACTATCGAACGCAATTATGAGGAAGAACTGTATAGCTTGATTGGTTTAAATAATGTAAAAAAAGAAGTTCAAAAATTATTAAGAACAGTAGAATTCAATCAAAAAAGATTATCAGAAGGTCTTCCAATTCAAGAACAATCTCTACATTCTGTTTTTACAGGAAATCCTGGTACAGGGAAGACAACAGTAGCAAGATTGTTAGGTAGAGTTCTCTTTGACAGAGGTGTTCTCCCTGGAGATGAATTTAAATTTATTGAGGTTTCTGAGTCGGATATTATTGCAACTCATATTGGTGAGACAGCAGTACAAACGCAAGCAATATTGGAGAAGGCTAAAGGTGGAATTCTTTTTATTGATGAAGCATATACTTTAAATAAGGGAAAATCATCTCAACATAATTTTGGACTAGAGGCTATAAACACGATACTAAAGTATATGGAAGATTACCGCAATGAGATTATGATTATATTTGCGGGGTACACTAAAGAAATGGAACAGTTTTTTGAAACAAATCCTGGATTAAAGTCACGTGTACCAAATACATTCTTCTTTGAGGACTATTCTGGTGATGAAATTGTAGAAATGGGATTGAAAAATCTTCAGAAATCTGCTTATCAACTTGAAGACGAATCTTATTATGCTATGAGAGTTAAGCAGGCCTATAGTCGTTCGTTAGATCATAGTAATGGACGATGGATTCGTAATTTTAATGAACACTTAATGAGAGCTTTAGCCAATCGTGTTGTTGAGACGCAGGTTGATGATTATGTGACAATTATTAATGACGATATAGATGATGTCCTTCTTCAAGGCACTCAAAAACCAGAGGAAAATCAAAAAGATGCTTTGGAACAATTGCAAAACTTGATAGGAATACAGAAAGTTAAAAAACAGGTTGAACAATTTATTTCATTAGCGGAGTTGAATAAGAAGAGAGAAGAACAAGGCGCTGCTGTGAGCGAGTTCTCACTTCATTCCTTATTCTTAGGAAATCCAGGGACTGGAAAAACTACTGTAGCTCGTATCGTAGGAAAAATTCTTTTTCAAAAGGGAATTATTTCTCAAAATAAATTCATTGAAGTATCTCGAAGTGATTTAGTAGCTGGGTATGTAGGGCAAACTGCTATCAAGACGCAGGAAGTATTGAAATCTGCTTTAGGAGGAGTTTTGTTCATTGATGAAGCATACACACTATCAAATTCTAATGAAGATCGATTTGGTAAAGAAGCAATTGATGAGATCCTTAAATTCATGGAAGATCATAGAAGAGATATTGTCATTATCTTTGCTGGATATACAAAGGAAATGGAAGAGTTTCTCTCAGTAAATTCAGGACTACCAAGCCGAATTCCAAATACTTTTGATTTTGAAGATTATACAGCGGATGAAATTATTCAAATTGGTTTATTAGGATTAAAAAATCAAGGATACTTTATCGATGTGGACTATTATGCTCAAACTATTGAATCTTTGTATAACAAAATCAATGATTGTAGTAATGGTCGCTGGATTAGAAATATCAATGAAAAAATCATTAAGAATTTATCAATTAGAGTATCACGTGAGAACGTGACTGATTTGTCGACAATAGATAAAGTCGATATTGAGAGAATGATGCTAGAATATGAGAGATTATAAAAATATGGAAAATCGTTTGAAATTACTAAACAAACTATTGGTGGTGGTTTGTTCTACATTAGGTATGTTTTCACTTGTGAATTCAGTCCAAGCTGACAGTACTGACTACAACCAACTATTGCCACAAATTACTACAAAGTGGGAGAGTAAACATCTATTTGAAAATAATGCTAATAGACTTGGTTACGCTTTGATGGATATTGATAAAAATGGGACGGATGAGTTATTAATCGGTCTGACCAACGGTCAAAAATGGGAACTGTTTGAAGTATACTATATGAATGGTAATACTCCAACTCCATTATTTGATAGATTTTGGGATACAAGCCTTAGAATGGGGACAGTTATTAATACTTACACAGATGGTAGTATTATAGTGTTCGAAAGTTCTCCAGGGATTATGTCATATAGATTGTTCCAACTTTCTAAAGAAAATAAGGAGCCAACTTTAATTAAAAAAGGTGAATTTAGAGCAGGAGAAGGTGATCTAGACGAGTTAAATCTTGATTCTAAAACAAAGATAGATACCTCAGCTATTGAATATACTTCTCTAAATCTCCCAATCATAGGAGATAATATGGATCCGAATCCTCCTATGCCCAAGTCCCTTGTCGATGCTAAAATTGGTGATGAAATTCCTCTTCCATCCGAATTAGTGGGTACTTGGATTAACAAAGAACCTAATAATGGTACTAGACCTGGTAGAGCTTCATCACTCATTTTAGGAGAAGATGGAAGCTACACTGGAACCTTTAAAGATGGAGATATTAGAGGAAAATTATCTCGACTTAAAAAAGTGAGTGAGAACGGATTTATTGTCTTAAAAGAGAACAATGACGGAGAAGCTTTCTTTTTTAGTGTAGGTTTAGGAGCAGTTTTGTCTCCTGGCGAGCGAATTGATTTTGGGATGGTATTGGAAGGACGGAATTTATATAATGCGTCATGGTTAGTCAAAGAAGGCGAGGAAGACTATTCTAAGCCCACCATGCTCGCAACTTTTGTAAATCCAAATTATGGTCCTAAGAAAATAGAGAAAAAAACAGAACAAGACGTAGCGAAACAGGATGATACAGTTGCAGAATCAACTCAAGACAGTAGTGAGGAGACAAAGCCAGAACAAACGTTATTTGAAAATATTCCAGTATTTGGACTGGTTGTGGGAGCTGGACTTATTCTTGTTATGATCCTGTCTATATTTTGGTTTAAAAAATAAGATTTTACAAAGTCCTTATGATTTACTATTATATAAAAAAACCTCAAGAACTAGGGTTGAAAGCTAGTTCTTGAGGTTTTTAGGTTATTCGATTTACAGTGATTCTCAACTATCAAACTGGACTTCTTCTAGTAGATAGTCGATAAAGCGTTCGCCCATCTTAGACAGGCTAGTTTTTTCATGCTGGATATAGACCAGCTCAATTGGGTCATCAATATCCAATGGGATGGAAACGATGTTGTCTCCGTTAAGATTACTGTTCAAAATCCCTGTCGCAATGGTATAACCATCCAAACCAATCAGGAGATTAAAGAGGGTGGCACGGTCACTGACCACGATGGATTTCTTGTGGTGCTCTTGAGAAAGAATCTCTTCTGAAAAGTAGAAGGAGTTGTGAGTTCCTTGGTCATAGCTGAGGTAAGGGAAATTCTCCAAATCAGACAGTTTGACCTTGTCTTTTTTTGCTAGAGGATTGGTCTTGCTGACAAAGATATGCGGTTGCGCTGTGAAAAGATGATGAGCCAAGAGGTGATTATCATCAAGCATTTTGGTCAGTACGTCACGGTTGTAGCTGTTTAAGAAGAGGACACCGACCTCACTACGGAAGTTCTTGACGTCGTCGATAATCTCCCAAGTCCGCGTTTCACGAAGGAAGAGCTCGTATTTCTCCATATCACTTTTCTTGAGCAGAGAGACAAATGCATTGACCACAAAGGCATAGTGCTGAGAGGAAACGCTGAAAAGTTCGCGGTGGGCGACAGGATTTTTATAACGTTCCTCCAGAAGCTGAGTTTGCTCAACGACCTGACGGGCATAGGAGAGAAACTCCATCCCATCACGGGTCAAGGTAATACCCTTAGGATTACGGATAAAGATTTCAATACCCATTTCATTTTCCAAATCTCTCACAGCATTGGAAAGACTAGGCTGAGTGATAAAGAGTTGCTTGGCTGCCTCATTCATGGAGCCAGTTTCGACGATTTTGATAATATAATGTAATTGTTGAATTCTCATGTTTTTATTGTACCACACTTGCGTCAGAATCGCCAAGGAAGATAGGAAAATCAGGAGCATTGTGTGAGTCTCTTCTTGAAAAAAACATAAAATTTTGCTAGAATGAGTCTTATGAAAACATTCTATGATGTGCAGCAATTCCTCAAACGATTTGGTATTATTGTTTACATGGGAAAACGCTTATATGATATTGAACTGATGAAGCTGGAACTCTCTCGGATTTACGATGCAGGGTTGATGGACAAACTAGACTATCTAGAAGCAGAAGCGGTTCTTCGCAGAGAGCACAAGGTAGAATTGGATTATATTGAGAAAAATGGAGAAAAGAACTAATGGTTACTTGGATTTTGTGGG
>FLSB01081883.1_pt1 | contig 10500 bp, 5 predicted proteins | sample 1550551 | NCBI WGS metagenome assembly FLSB01 (sample SAMEA4031774, study PRJEB14383) | metagenome | biome: human; feature: oral; material: saliva | place: Philippines | collected 2014 | reverse complement strand
GGTGCATTCAACACGTATTTCAGCAATGAAACGCCCAAACAAAGCATCCAAAACCAAGAGAGTTCGGGGCGTTGTTGGATGTTTTCTGGCTTGAATGTGTTGCGTGCTAACTTCGCAAAGGCGCACAACGACACGCTCGCGGTGGAGTATTCTCATGCTTATCTCTTCTTCTATGACCAGTTAGAGAAGGCCAATCTCATGCTTCAGGCTGTCATAGACAATGCAAAACTTCCCATTGAGGATGCCAAAGTGCAATTCTTTTTCAAGAATCCTATCAACGACGGAGGTACATTTTGCGGTGTCGCAGACCTTGCAGAGAAGTATGGTTTGGTTCCAAAGAGCGTGCAACCTGAAACGTATTCGAGCGAAAACACAAGGACTATGGCTAAGTTAGTGTCGCGAAAACTACGCGAAGATGGACTCGAATTGCGGAAGATGGTGGCTGAAAAGAAGAGCTCAAAGGCTATCAACGACCGCAAAACAGAAATGCTTTCAACCATCTATCACTTGCTCACCTTGACCTTAGGTAAGCCAGTTGAGACTTTCACTTATGCCTTTACAGACAAGAATGGCAAGGTGGTTGGCGAACCAAAACAATATACTCCGCGCTCTTTCTATGACGAAACTGTCGGCAAACCGCTTAATGGCACCTTCCTCATGGTTATGAACGACCCCCGACATCCTTATTATAAGACGTATGAAGTGAAGTATGATCGCCACACTTATGACGGACATAACTGGACATATCTAAACCTTCCGATGGATGAAATCGCTCAGTTGGCCATTGCATCTATCAAGGATGGTCACAAGATGTATAGCAGTTATGACGTTGGAAAGCAACTCGATCGCAAACGAGGCTACTTAGATCTCGACAACTATGATTATGCTTCACTTACCGGAGTGACGTATAACATGGATAAAGCTGACCGCATTCGCACCTTCGATAGTGGCTCAACACATGCTATGACGCTTGCCGCTGTCGACTTAGATAAGCAGGGTAAGCCCGTGAAGTGGAAGGTAGAAAACAGTTGGGGACCTTCTTATGGTTACCAAGGTTACTTGATTATGACCAATCGTTGGTTCAATGAATACCTTTTCCGCCTTGTCGTTGATAAGAAATATGCCTCAGAAAAAATCTTGAAGGCTGCCGAACAGAAGCCTATTATGCTGATGCAAGACGATCCGTTGTTTATGGAAGACGAATAACAACAGCTGAAATTGGCTCTTGACTAAGCACTTCTTAACGTGCCAATAGGGTGGAACGGGTGGCTGAAATGCTATGCACATTACCGCAGTTTCAATGCTTTGTTGTCGTTCTACGACTGGGGTTGCGCCACTATCGGCACGAAAGAAATAAGTAACTATCAAGTTTTCATTAGACCTCTGAGGTCAAAATTATGCAGGGTTGACCATTTGTGTCAACCCTGTTTGCATGGAATAGGGTGCGGGTTAAAGGCCTTTCATCTCCTCAAATAGCAGTTGCGAGAGATGATTTAGTAAACATTTATTATCAAAAACACCTTGTCTATTGTAGCATCAAATAGAAAATAAAACAGCGAAAAATTCATTTCTCACGATAGTTTTTTGTGTTTTGTTTCTTGATATAAGCTTTTGCTACGCGCAAAATGCCTTGAATTACGCGCTCAAATGCCTTGTTTTGTGGCGCAAACCATAGGATATCATAACACAATATGCGTCAAAACGCAGCATAATTTCATGTGAAATCATGTTGTCTAAGCCATGTAAAAGCAAGGTGTTTTCATTCGATTTATTTAATGAGTTGATAGTGAGAGATTTAGAAACAAGGCGTTTTCTGGCCGTATTCCTAATCAATCGAAAGTTTGTTCAGAATAACTTCGTTTTGCGAAGTGGTTTGTAAAATTAAATCATAACTAATTTTTTATTCTCTTTTTCGCCTGAATCTGTTTCCTAAAAAGCTTTTTATCAGTGCAACAGGGGATGTCTTTCACTGATGATATAATAGATTCTTATGAGAGAAAACACGGCAATATAGAGGCAAATGGTTTGCAAAATATTGATTTTTCCACTATCGATTGCAGCATAAGGCAGGTGAGAAATGGTTGTGACGGCAGTGTTCATCCAGCCTGCAATCATTGTCATGAGGTTGATAATCCATGTTTGTAAGGCAGGAATTAGCATTGAAACAAAAGCTAAAAGGGCAAGATAGAGGATGGCAGTTGCGGCAGGAATGACGATGAAATTCGTCAAAAGGAAGTATGTTGCGAAGCTCCCGAAGTAGTGAAGTAACAGCGGAAACGTGAGCATTTGAGCCGAAAGTGAGATGCAAATCATGCCCCATGCCCATCGAAGCAAGCAGTTTGTGGGGTAAACAGCATAGAATAAGGGCTTATAGGCAATGAGAATACCGGCTACAGCCATAAAAGAGAGTTGGAAACTAATGTCCCACAACATCATGGGTTGAGGCAAAAGTACGACCAAAGCAGCCAAAGCAAGACTGTTGAGGCCTTGATTTTCTTCGTTCGATAGGGTGGAAAGTGCATAAATTGTGAGCATAACGGCACTGCGAATAGTCGAAGATGGGAGGCCAACGAAGAGGGCAAAGGTCCACGCTGCAATGATAGAGAGGAAGATTCCCAAGGCATTTCGTCTGAAAACGAGCAAGAAAATGCTGAAGATAATGCCGATGTGCAGGCCCGAAAGTGCCAGCACATGACTTGCACCTGAACGCGAATATGCTTCGCGAGTGGCTTTACTGATAGCCTCACGATGGCCTAACACCATGGCTTGTAGAATTGCTTTGTCTTGTTGTTCAATGTCAGTTGAGGTCGTGAAATGATGTAAGATGTGGTCGCGAAACTGCCTGATGTGCAGGGTGATTCGTTGCCAACGACTCAATGTAATGGGGAATTTTGCCGTGTGAAACTGGTTGTAGGGAATGAAGGTTTCTGCCTGATAGCCATGGCGTCTGAGCCAAAGCGCATAGTCGAAAGAGGCGTTTTTCCAATGGTTTTGTGGTTTATTGAGCACCGAAGAGGCGATAATTCCGTTGCAAACCTGTAGTTGCATGGGCCTGTTGGGGTCGTTAAGGATAGTTGTTTTGACTTTCATGGCCTCGTGAAGCGCCTGCCCATTCAGTCGTGTCAGCATCAAGTCGCAGCGCCATGTCTTGCCTTTCAGCGTGGGAGTGCTTGTGATGATTCCCTCGAAATGACTGATTCCATGGGGCAATGGGCGGTCGGCCTTTTGGTTACTCCTGCTGATGAGTGCTGCGCCGAGCGTCAGTGTGACGAAAAGAATACAGCAGTTTTGCCATTTAGGAGGCTTGAACAGAAAGGCCGCAACAAGGCCAATACTGGCACAAATGGCCCAAAAGCCTGTGCCAAGTGTGGGATAGCAGGCTTCACCGACAATGATTCCGATGGCTAAATAGAGTGCAATGCGGAGCAGAGGAAACCGTTGTAGAAAGCCGTTTACCTGCATTTCTACTTATAACCAGGATTTTGTTTGAGGTTGAGATTAAGCTTAAGCACATTCGTCGGAATAGGAAACAGCGTGGTAAATGCGCTGCTTTCTCCCTCAATGGGTTGCCGAAGGTCATACGCTTTGTGGAAAAGTCCGAAGCGAATGAGGTCATTGCGTCTCCAGCCTTCCCACATAAGTTCAAGCAAACGCTCGTCAAGCAGGGTGGAAAGTGTGGCATGTCGCGATGGCATTCCAGCCCGATGGCGCACGAGATTAAGCTCATTGTCTCCATTTCTGCCGCTTCTGACGAGTGCTTCTGACTTCATCAGCAACACATCGGCATAGCGAAAGAGCACAATATCGTTGTCTTGTAGGCGGCCATCATCAAAGGCTGCACGATCAATCTCATACTTTGCCATGCGTGCTCCGGCTGTCTTTTCATATTTACTTGCAGTTAAACTCAACGCCACTTTAGTCGGATAATACACCAAAGGCTCTCCATCGGGCATATAAACTAACTTTCCATCCACGCGAACGGTATCGCTAAAGAAGTTTATTCTGTAGCGTTTGTCCTCATCAGGTGTGGCATATCCGTAGGTCTTTAAGGTTGAAAGTGTAGCACAAGTGCCGTTTTCAGAGTCCTGCTTATAGGCACCTCCGTGGCTGTAATGACGGCTTCGGAAGAGATAAAGGAATTTATTGGTGTAGAGAGTCTTGTCCATTGGGATGGTGAAAAGATTCTCTTTGGAGTTCTCATTGTGTACAATGAAGTTGTCAGCATAGTTATTTTCAAGGGTATAACCGGCTTGAGTTATCTTATCACAACATGCAATACATGCTTGGAAAGCAGGCAGTTGATGACCATTAATGTTGAAAGTCATCGTATCATCTCCTATATATACTTCGTGGTTTAGCAATATTTTAGCTAATAAGAAGTAGGCTATTGGCTGCGTAAATTTGCCATAATAGATGCCTTCATGATTGCTATGGACGTTTGGAAGATTAGGAATCGCCTCAAGAAGTTCGTTGATTAGCGTTATCGCTACTTGCTTTCTGGGTGACTGTTTTACCTCATTCAACGGCGTGTTTTCCTTCAAAACAAGAGGTACATTGCCCCACATGTCCATGATATAAAAGTAGAACAATGCCCTAAGTCCACGTGCTTCGGCAGTAAATTCCTTGTATTGTTGGTCGGTAAGTAAAGCCTTGTGTTGGTCTATTTCATAAAGGGCGTTGTTGCAAAGTGACACACTATTGTATAGATAAACCCATGTGTTGTAGAGCGGAATATCGGTAGATGACCACGTGTGAAGATAGAGATTCTGCCAGAATCCGCCATCATACCAGTCGCCACCCCTAATGGGAAGCAACGCCTCATCAGTCGAAAAGGTGTTATAATCGTATACACCTCGGTAGGTACCTTGTAGTCCTTGGCTCTCATTATAACCTCCAATCTGGTGATAAAGGTTACCAATTGTGTTGATATATAAGTTATCTGCCGTTGTGTTTAGTTTGTCTTCACTGAGTTGATCCCTTGGATGTTCGTCAAGACAGGCATTGAATAGCAGTGTGATTCCTATGAAAAGGAAAGTCGATATGTGGGTAGATACGCTCTTCTTCATGTGGATTTGGACTAAAATTGAATGTTTATGCCGAGAGAATATGCACGGAATGGCGGATAGGTTCGCTTGTCGTCAATTCCTAAAGTGTTATTAACGATGGTGCTGTTTAACATTGGAGTTTGTCCACTATAGCCTGTAATTGTGGCCAAGTTATTTACAGAACACGACACACGTAGGGCGCTTATATAGTGTGACTTGATAGGAATGTTCCAACCAATCGTTAGATAATCGAAGTTAATATAGTCTCCGCGTTCGAGCCAATAGTCTGTAGCAATCTGGTCTTTGATATTCATCTTTGGCGCTTTGGCAAGCACATTATAGTCTGGAAAGCTTGACATGTTCATGTAAGTAAGGCTGGTTGCATTATAGATCTTATGCCCAAAGGCTCCATTTATCTGTAGAGTGACATCGAAATCTTTATATCGGAAGCCGATGTTTGAACCCAAAGTCCATTTCGGAGTGGCTTGTCCTGCAATGTAACGGTCGCCTCCATCCTCCAAGTTTACAGCCCCATTATGGTCTAAATCGGCAATCGTGTAGCTGTAACTTCCATTGTCGTTAACGTGCAATCCCGTGCAATGCGGGAGATAAAATACCCCAAGTGGCTGCCCAACTACCTGATAAACGATGTTGTTATTACCGCCATGAAAGCCCGCACCATTAAGCTGTCCGATGCCTAAAACGTCTGCAGCGGTGAGATGATTACCATTATATTCGCCCGAGAGAGATATCAGTTTGTTCTTCTGAATGGCGACATTCATGTTGATGTTTAGCTCCATATCTTTCCGCGATATGGGTGTAATGCCAAGACCAAACTCAACTCCGCTGTTACTCATCTTACCGAGATTGGCCAGGAATTTATTAAAGGTGAAGGGAGGAACTGGCACGTCATAGAGGTATAACATGTTGGTAATCATGCTGTAATAGTACTCGGCTGTGAAGACGATTCGATTGTTAAGTAGAGATAAATCCGTACCAATGTTAAACGTACTACGCGTTTCCCACTTTAAGTTTGGATTCGTATTGCGGAACTCTCCGAATGTAGTTGTTGGCGAATCTCTAAAGCTTATCACTCCCGTTGGACGCAAAAGAGCCATTGAATAATAGGAGTCGATGCCACCTTGGTTACCACTTTGTCCATAGCCCACACGCACTTTCCAAAGATTAATGACATTAGTGAGTGGCTTGAAAAAAGGTTCTTGGCTTACAATCCAAGTCGTTGCAACTGATGGAAAGAAGCCCCATTTGTTGTTTTCTCCAAACAAACTACTGCCGTCTGCACGCAGATTGAGGTCTAAAAGATAGCGATCCATCAGCGAATATCCCACACTTCCCATCACTGAAACAAGGGCGGGATCACTATATTCTGAGCCAGTTCCGCCATAAGGACGAAGCGAACCAGCGGCTAAATTGTTATATCCGATGTCATTAGTTGTAAAGCCTTTCACTGTTGTCCAAAAGCCTTTGCGCTGACTTTTCTGGTATTCCATCATACCACTTGCCTTGAGTTTGTGCACACCCCATTGGTGATTATAGTCTAAAGTGGCATTACCGAGCCACTCTTCACTCTTGTGTTCACCGCGGAAAGCCTGTCCTTGTGCCCATACCCAAGTAGGGAAATACGATGCGTTTTCAAGCGAATTATAACTATAACTGCCAAATAAGAGCAGATGAAGTGACGGAGAAAGTTTGAAGTTTAGACCCAAATGGGTGTTGAAAATCATGTTTTGTTCGTGGTCTTTCTTCCTCATTTCAGCCAGTGGAGAGGCTATCTGACTCGCACTACCATTGCGATCCCATCCGCCCTGTGCATTCATTCCTTCAGGGAAAGTGGGGTTTTGTGTGGCAGCACCATAAAAGAGTTTCTGTTCATCGGCAATGTATTTGTTGTGTTGTGTCGCACCAAACACGCCAAAATCAATTTCTAACAACTTGTCGAAAGCACGTTGAATGAGGTCAAATTTGGCTGTAAAGTTACGCCTTTCTGTAATCTTTACCACCATCTCATGCTGCATTACACCCACCGAAGCGCGATAGTTTCCGTCGTTTGTACCACCACTAAAGGCGATGTGATGCTTCTGAACGAAGCCTGTTCTCGTAATAGCGTCTTGAAAATTAGAATCATATCCGCCGTCAACCACACTGAAACCAAGTTGCTTTGCCGTACGAATATAGTCGCGAGCTGATAGCATTTTCAACTTATTATACTTCGTTTCAAACCCTATATTGCCGTCATAACTGATGTGAAACAGGTTGCCATAGCCCTTTTTCGTAGTCACCTGAATGACTCCCGCGGCTCCCTTTGCACCATATTTTGCCGTCTCTGTGGCATTCTTTAGAATCACAAAGCGCTCTATATCGGCTGGATATACCATGGAAAGTGTGGCTAAATCGCTATAAACTCCATCGATAATGACGAGTGGATCATTGCCTCCTGTGAGCGAAGTTGTACCTCTTACGCGCACACTATTGAGTTGAGCCATGCGGTTTTCTCCTGAAGAAATGCTCACGCCTGCAGCCTGACCATTGAGTGCATTCAATACGTTTGTGACCAAACTTTTATTGATTTGTCGGGCAGTAATGATGTCTATGGGCCCTTTTGTGGTGTTAGGCACGAGGCGTTTTATGTCGATCGAGTCTGCCAGTTTTTTCTTCTTATAAGCCCAAGTGGGTGAGGCTATTAGCAAGAACGATGCAATGAGCGGATACAGAAGTTTCATTTTAGGGCGTAATCTTATTCATGTTTATAGTGCAAATATAATAAAAAAAGGAGAAGTTCCACACTTCTCCTTTTATCTTTTTTGAGCTTTTATGGCTCAATATCATTTATTCTTGTTGTAATAGGCTAAGCCAAGAGCCACATTTTTCTTTAAGGCTTTCGATGAATATGTAGCTCCACTAACGCCGTCTACATCCATTTTGGCAGCCTTTGAAACGCTTTTCCCAGTGAATTCTGACAATAAAGTCTTCGCCTTATCAAAGAATTTAGGCGTTTCATGATTAGGAAGTGTTTCGATTTTCGCAATCTTATTCTTCACAATGAATATCTTAACTGGGGTTGTTCCCTTAAATCCTTTGACATTCTTACTTAGTAATTCTGTGTTGATTACCGTCGTATCGTTATCCTTTGTCATGATGTTTTCGCTTGGCATAGCACTCATCATGATGGCTACCATCGCACAAATGGTGATGGCTGTCAATAGCCCATTCATTCTCTTTTTCATTGTTTTTGTCCTTAAATAAACTAATAATAGGGCTGCAAAGTTAGCAAATTAAAATGAAAAGTGAATGATTTTGCGTGAAGAATTTATGTTTTTGGCGTCACGCTTAGGATGCAAACGAGGGCTAATTTGTACGAAATTATGCGACAAAAAGGTGGTTTCATGGTGACGAATTCCCCCTAACTTCTATGCAAATACAGGCATAGTGCAAAGTGTGTTAAAAGTTATCGCGATTATTTACAAATGCTTTTGCACAACCAACGAATTTAGAACGCTCGACACTTTCTGTCTGAAAACACGCCGTTTTTCATCATTTCATAACCTATTATATATTAGGTAGTTGTGAGAAATCAATCGAAAGATGAGGCCATGGCATGTGAGAAGATGATGCTATTTCAGTCGTTTTATGCTGTCATCTCTGTCGTTTCATCGACTCATCTCAGGCAAATTGGCGTGTGATTTGCGTCATTTTGCACAGCAATGAGGCTCATTTTTTATGAAAAAGTGAGGTGGAGCGCGATTTTATCCCTGTTTTTTGTCGTTTTATTCTGTAGATGATGGGTTGGCGAAGTGTTAAATAATGGGATACAATCTTTACAGCATCAGCCTGCTAATGCTGTGAACTTCCACCTCCTTTGAAGGCTGAAAACCATGACATTTTATGCCCTTTTCAGCCCCATAAGCTTTCATGCATCTGGCGTCTTATTGCCCAATGCAGCATGGTTTGCTCGTTTAGAAAAGCACATCTTTAAGTTTTTGATAGAGGAAAGAAAGCATTAGCAACAGCAAACCGAGGCTGATGAAGACTACAATCTTGCCAAGTGCTGCCATCGACCACACGTCGATAAGGATTAATTTGCCTAAAACGATGCCGAATTCAGCCAAACTTACCATTCTCACCTCCTTGCTCTTGCTACGCATTCCAATAACCATGAGGATGAAAGCAGCCAGTCCCAACGAGAGGGAGAAGCCTGCATCGAAGCTCGGATTGTAGAAAGTGAGCAGCAGAAGTCGGGCACCTGTGAGCCACACGAGAGTTGAAAGGGCGGCAAAGACAGGGCGAGTGAGGTGATTTTCCCATTGCAATAATGCCATTTTCTGAATGACATAAGCCATCAAAATCACGACAGTTAGCGTTGAAATCCATTGCAAAACCAAGACTGATGGCAGGCGGAATGCATCGCCACTCCATATATTTAGCATATAGATAAAGGTGATGGCGCAGAGCAAAATGACATAGGCCAGCTTATATTTTCTAACTTTGAATCGACGGCGCAGCAACAAAGTGCCGACCAAAAGCATGGTGGTTGTCGTCAGCGCACTGGCAGCATTGGCTGTAAATTCATTCAAATTGGCTGTAAATTCATCAGAGAACGCGATATAAACGAAGAGGAAACCTATCGCATAGGCAATGACATTGCATGGTGTAAAGCGTAGCAGACGGCGGCCTTTGCTAAAGAGTCGTCGGTTGCGTTGCATGATGATAGCAGCTAAGAACGAGCAAACTGCAAACGTAAATAACGATAGGAAGTGGCTGTTAAGAAACATCTTAAAAGCAAAAATCCCATGATCTGAGTCTTGAAATACTCCCAATGTCAAGCAAAGAATAAAGGAAAGAGCGGCTAATACTGTTGCTGTGCATTCATAAATGACTGATTTCTCTTTCGTAAAGAGCCATAACAGCAATACGGATTCAGTGGACCAAGTGATGAGAATGGCTGAACCATTGAACAATAATGGCACACCTATCGATGCAAAAGCTATCGTAAGGGCGAGCATAAAGTTGCGTAATGTGTCGTGACCTGATATGCGAAAGCGTAAGAAGAGATAGAAAACAAGATATACAATCGCTATGAAGAACGACAAATATCCGGTTTCTTTACTTCCAAATGCAATCTCCTCGATGAGGTAACCACCATAAAATAGATAGGCAAAACCATTCAATGTGATGACTGACAAGAGCCCTTTTCTGATGCCTCCGCTGTAAGTTGATTGCATGATGAGGCGCACAGGAATCAAGAAAATGAAGAAGAATAGGGTGGCAAAGCCTAATAAAATGGAGAAGAGATGTGGGGGAGTAGGGAATAAATCGCTTTCTATGACCGTCTGCAGGAGGATGAAATAGGTGAAGACAAAAGCCACAATAGGCAGTAATCCCCATTTTTTATACAAGGCAAGTGCAAACATTCCGAGGTTAAGAATGCTGAGATAGG
>FLSB01331888.1_pt1 | contig 10504 bp, 5 predicted proteins | sample 1550551 | NCBI WGS metagenome assembly FLSB01 (sample SAMEA4031774, study PRJEB14383) | metagenome | biome: human; feature: oral; material: saliva | place: Philippines | collected 2014 | reverse complement strand
GCATTCGCTAACGCAACTCGTAAATTTGCTCGTGACTACGAAGCAAACGAAGCAGAATACGACAAGAAAAAACTCTTCGACCCACGTAAATTCTTGGCTGACGGTGTAAAAGCTATCCAAGCATCAGTTGAAGAACGTATCGACGTATTCGGTTCAGAAGGTAAAGCTTAATCTAGCTGAATAATACAGATGAAACCTGCCCATTGGGTGGGTTTTTTGTATCTGAATATATAGCGAATATACTCTAGAAGAATTAACCTTAAGTTGCTAAAAGGTTCTATTTTTTCTACAATAATGCTATGAAAAAACTAAAATGTAATCTTGGTTTTAGAGGAGCTTTTTTTAGTTTAAATAAATTTTAAAAATACTAATTAAGAAAATAATGAAATAATAGTAATTCAACATATGCTATAATAGAATGAAATCAAGGAATGGCAACCTATTCACCTTAAATCGAAATAATATAAAAATATGAGGAAATTATAAGATGAACAATTATATAAAATTAAATAAAGATAGATGGAATAATGTAAAAAATGACTATACTGAGCCATTGACACATGAAGAATTAGAAGAAGCTAGAAAACATCCAATTTCTGTTGCCTTAACTGTTGGGAAAAAAGTTCCAAAAGAGTGGTTTGAAAAAGCAAACGGAAAAAAGATATTAGGTTTAGCTTGTGGTGGAGGACAACAGGGACCAGTTTTTGCTGTAAAAGGTTATGATGTAACCATAATGGATTTTTCTAAATCACAATTACAAAGAGATGAGATGGTTGCTAAAAGAGAAGGATTAAAAATTAATACAGTTCAAGGTGATATGACAGAACCATTTCCATTTGAAAATGAAACTTTTGATATTATTTTTAATCCAGTTTCAAATGTATATATAGAAGATTTAGAAAATATGTATAAAGAAGCCTCTCGAGTATTGAAGAAGGGGGGATTGTTAATGGTCGGATTTATGAATCCTTGGATATACATGTATGATGCTGATATTGTATGGGACAAACCCGATGAAGAATTACTTTTAAAATACTCAATACCTTTTAATTCAAGAGAGCTTGAAGAGGAAGGCAAGATAACCATAAATCCAGAATATGGATATGAATTTAGCCATACTTTAGAAACTCAGATTAGAGGGCAACTTAAAAATGGTCTTGCTATGATAGATTTTTATGAATCGTGTGACAAAAGACATAGATTGTCACGTTATGGGAATGACTATATAGCTACACTTAGCATTAAATTATAATCTTATAGATCATACTTCAATAGCATGGCCCGTTTTATGTTCCGTAAGGGTTAAAATCTAAATTTCAGTTTGTCGAAGTAAAATAATTAAATAAAGTTAGAGAGAGGAAGTAAAAGCAGCAAATTGTAGATACTTCTTTTTTTATTGCCAGAAATTCAAAAACGGAAAGTAGAATTTATGGAAGAACTAAAAAACATTAGCACAAAGAGAAAGATTGGAAAGACAACTGATGAGTTTATTGTATATTTCAATGAAAATGCAACTGAAACAATCCAAGATAGACTGACAAGAATAATACTGAAGGAGCTTAGGAGAAAAATTGGATGAAAAGATGATTTTGAATTAAAAATAGAATTTTAAGAGAGCAATTTCTAATTTCATAAACTTTAGGCAAACGCTTGCATTCTAGTTTTTATTGGACTATAATAGGTTGGTATAAAGCTTTCTGTAGTAATAACATGTAGAAGGTGTAGAAAGTAAGGATTTAGAATATTTGTAGTAAAAAATACAATGTTGCTATTCCTTGCGACAGGGAGATAGACATGGTAATGATAGAAGTGGAACATCTTCAGAAAAATTTTGTGAAGACTGTTAAGGAACCGGGATTGAAGGGGGCTTTGCGCTCCTTTATTCATCCTGAAAAGCAGACCTTTGAAGCGGTCAAGGATTTAACATTTGAAGTACCAAAAGGCCAGATTTTAGGTTTTATAGGAGCAAATGGTGCTGGGAAGTCGACAACCATCAAAATGCTGACTGGGATTTTGAAACCGACATCTGGTTTTTGTCGGATTAATGGCAAGATTCCGCAGGATAATCGCCAAGATTATGTCAAGGATATTGGTGTGGTTTTTGGACAACGAACTCAGCTATGGTGGGATTTGGCACTGCAAGAGACCTACACGGTCTTGAAGGAGATTTATGATGTACCAGACTCGCTCTTCCATAAGCGTATGGACTTTTTGAATGAGGTCTTGGATTTGAAGGACTTTATCAAAGACCCCGTGCGGACTCTTTCACTAGGACAACGGATGCGGGCGGATATTGCGGCTTCCTTGCTTCACAATCCCAAGGTCCTCTTTTTAGATGAGCCGACCATTGGTTTGGATGTATCGGTCAAGGATAATATTCGTCGCGCCATCACCCAGATCAATCAAGAAGAAGAAACAACCATTCTCTTGACCACTCACGACCTGAGTGATATTGAGCAACTTTGTGATCGTATTTTTATGATTGACAAGGGGCAGGAGATTTTTGATGGGACGGTTAGCCAGCTCAAAGAGACCTTTGGTAAGATGAAGACACTCTCCTTTGAACTGCTACCAGGTCAAAGTCATCTCGTTTCTCACTATGAAGGCTTTTCGGATATGAGCATTGATAGACAGGGAAATAGTCTCAACATTGAATTCGATAGTTCTCGCTACCAGTCGGCTGATATTATCAAGCAAACCTTGTCTGATTTTGAAATCCGCGATTTGAAGATGCTGGATACGGATATCGAGGATATTATCCGTCGCTTCTACCGAAAGGAGCTCTAAGATGGCCAAATTGTGGAGACGTTATAAACCCTTTATCAATGCAGGTGTTCAGGAATTGATTACCTATCGAGTCAATTTTCTTCTCTATCGGATTGGCGATGTCATGGGGGCCTTTGTGGCCTTTTATCTCTGGAAGGCAGTCTTTGATTCCTCACAGGAGTCCTTGATTCAGGGCTTCAGTATGGCAGATATCACCCTCTACATCATCATGAGTTTTGTGACTAATCTTTTGACCAGATCTGATAGCTCCTTTATGATTGGGGAGGAGGTCAAGGATGGTTCCATCATCATGCGCTTGTTGAGACCAGTGCATTTTGCAGCCTCCTATCTTTTCACTGAGCTTGGTTCCAAGTGGTTGATTTTTATCAGCGTCGGCCTGCCATTTTTAAGTGTCATTGTCTTGATGAAAATCTTATCTGGGCAAGGGATGGTAGAAGTGTTGGTATTAACTGTCCTTTATCTTTTTAGCTTAACGCTGGCCTATCTGATTAACTTTTTCTTTAATATCTGCTTTGGATTTTCTGCCTTTGTGTTTAAAAATCTATGGGGTTCCAATTTACTAAAGACTTCCTTGGTAGCCTTTATGTCTGGAAGTTTGATTCCCTTGGCTTTCTTTCCAAAGGTCGTTTCAGATATTCTCTCCTTCCTGCCTTTTTCATCCTTGATTTACACGCCAGTCATGATTATTGTTGGGAAATACGATGTTAGTCAGATTCTTCAGGCTCTCGCTTTGCAGTTTTTCTGGCTCTTAGTGATGGTGGGCTTGTCTCAGTTGATTTGGAAACGAGTCCAGTCATTCATTACCATTCAGGGAGGTTAGTATGAAAAAATATCAACGTATGCATCTGATTTTTATCAGACAATACATCAAACAAATCATGGAATACAAGGTGGATTTTGTGGTTGGTGTGCTGGGAGTTTTTCTAACTCAAGGCTTGAACCTCTTGTTTCTCAATGTCATCTTTCAACATATTCCATCACTAGAAGGTTGGACTTTTCAAGAGATTGCCTTTATCTATGGATTTTCCTTGATTCCCAAGGGACTGGACCATCTCTTTTTTGACAATCTCTGGGCGTTAGGGCAACGCTTGGTGCGAAAAGGTGAGTTTGACAAGTATCTGACTCGTCCTATCAATCCTCTCTTTCACATCCTCGTCGAGACCTTTCAGATTGATGCCTTGGGCGAACTATTGGTCGGTGGCATTTTACTAGGGACTACGGTGACTAGCATTGCTTGGACTCTTCCCAAATTCCTACTTTTCCTAGTCTGTATTCCTTTTGCGACCTTGATTTATACTTCCTTGAAAATCGCGACAGCTAGTATCGCTTTTTGGACCAAGCAGTCAGGCGCCATGATTTACATTTTCTATATGTTCAATGATTTTGCCAAGTATCCGATTTCGATTTACAATTCGCTCCTTCGATGGTTGATTAGTTTTATCGTGCCATTTGCTTTTACGGCCTACTATCCTGCTAGCTATTTCTTGCAGGACAAGGATGTAATCTTTAACATCGGAGGTTTGATATTGATTTCTCTGGTCTTTTTTGCTATTTCCTTGAAACTCTGGGACAGAGGCTTGGATTCCTACGAAAGTGCAGGGTCGTAAATAATAGAATATCAAAGCCTTGTCTCAGGACAGGCTTTTTCTAATAGAGATAAAAATTCCCTGACATCTATTCTCAGAGTGCTATATTGTAAGTGTAATCGCCGATTTAGCTTATACTCTTCGAAAATCTCTTCAAACCACGTCAGCTTCCATCTGCAACCTCAAAACAGTGTTTTGAGCTGACTTCGTCAGTTCTATCTACAACCTAAAAGCAGTGCTTTTAGCAATCTGCGGCTAGCTTCCTAGTTTGTTCTTTGATTTTCATTGAGTATTAGTTGCTAGAGCAAAGTACTCGTAAAGCTTAGGTTATAGGTAGATAAACGACTGAAGATTTGAACAAATAGATATGTAGAAATAACCGTTAAACATTATTCTTAGCGGCTATTTATATTGTTTAATAGCGCTGATATTTCATCAATGATGTTTGACTTTGTGATGTTGCTAGTGCTTTAAGTTGATTGCTACTATTTTTGATGGTGTGAATGTGCTTATAATGTATCCCCGTTATGTACGAAACTTTTTTATTTTTAACATATGTTAAAAATAAAATTAATATACCTTAATTTTCCTTGACTTAAATTTTTTTAATTGATATACTATTTTCAGAGAGCTAACAATTATATATAAATGTACTACTCTATTTCCTAGATAATACTTAGTAAAACTTTTTATAACAAAGGCTAGCAAAGTTAAAGTTTTCTATCTATTGGAAGTTAAATAAATATGTAAGGAATTAAAATGAAAAAAAGTACAGTATTGTCACTAACCACAGCTGCAGTTATTTTAGCAGCATATGTCCCTAATGAGGTAGTTTTAGCAGACACATCTAGCTCTGAAGATGCTGTAACTATCTCTGATAAAGAAAAAGTAGTAGTAGGTAAACAAAAAGAAAACAAAGAAAAACATGAAGATATTCATAATGCTATAGAAACTTCAAAGGATACTGAAGAGAAGAAAACAACAGTTATTGAGGAAAAAGAAGTTGTTAGTAAAGAATCTGTGATAGACAATAAAACTAACAATGAAAAAGCAACAATCAAAAAAGAAGATTCCAATCAATACAAAGGAGATAATGCAGACTCGTCTGCAAGTAAAGACACGGAAAGTCCCAAAAAAGAAGATAGACTTGTCTATATTGCTGAATTTAAAGATAAAGAATCTGGAGAAAAAGCAATCAAGGAATTATCCAATCTTAAGAATACAAAAGTTTTATATACTTATGATACGGTTTTTAATGGTGTTGCAATAGAAACAACTCCAAATAATCTGGACAAAATTAAACTAATAGAAGGTATTTCATCGGTTGAACGGTCACAAAAAGTCCAACCTATGATGAATCATGCCAGAAAAGAAATTGGAGTTGAAGAGGCAATCGATTACCTAAAGTCTATCAATGCACCATTTGGGAAAAACTTTGATGGTAGAGGTATGGTCATTTCAAATATCGATACGGGGACAGATTATAGACATAAGGCTATGAGAATCGATGATGATGCCAAAGACTCAATGAGATTTAAAAAAGAAGACCTAAAAGGTACTGATAAAAATTTCTGGTTGAGTGATAAAATCCCTCATGCTTTCAATTATTATAATGGTGGTAAAATTACTGTAGAAAAAGCTGATGATGGAAGCGATTACTTTGATCCACATGGAATGCATATTGCAGGGATTCTTGCGGGAAATGATACTGAAAAAGATATTAAAAACTTTAACGGAATAGATGGAATTGCTCCTAATGCACAAATTTTCTCTTATAAAATGTACTCTGACGCAGGATCTGGGTTCGCAGGGGATGAAACAATGTTTCATGCTATTGAAGATTCGATCAAACACAATGTCGATGTTGTTTCGGTATCATCTGGCTTTACAGGAACAGGTCTTGTAGGTGAGAAATATTGGCAAGCTATTAGAGCGTTAAGAAAAGCAGGCATTCCAATGGTCGTAGCTACAGGTAACTATGCGACTTCTGCTTCAAGTTCTTCATGGGATTTAGTGGCAAATAATAATCTGAAAATGACCGACACTGGAAATGTAACGCGAACTGCAGCACATGAAGATGCGATAGCGGTCGCTTCTGCTAAAAATCAGACAGTTGAGTTTGATAAAGTCAACATAGGTGGAGAAAATTTTAAATACAGAAATATAGGGGCCTTTTTCGATAAGAATAAAATCACAACAAATGAAGACGGTTCAAAAGCTCCTAGTAAATTAAACTTTGTATATATAGGCAAGGGGCAAGACAAAGATTTGATAGGATTGGATCTTAAGGGCAAAATTGCAGTAATGGATCGAATTTATACCAAGGATTTAAAAGATGCTTTTAAAAGAGCAACGGATAAGGGCGCACGCGCCATTATGGTTGTAAATACTGTCAATTACTACAATAGAGATAATTGGACAGAGCTTCCAGCCATGGGATATGAAGCGGATGAAGGGACTAAAAGTCAAGTATTTTCAATTTCAGGAGATGATGGTGTAAAGCTATGGAACATGATTAATCCTGATAAAAAAACTGAGGTTAAAAGAAATAGTAAGGAAGATTTCAAAGATAAATTGGAGCAATACTATCCAATTGATATGGCCAGCTATAATTCTAATAAACCGAATGTAGGTGACGAAAAAGAGATTGACTTTAAGTTTGCACCTGACACAGACAAAGAATTGTATAAAGAAGATGTCATAGTTCCAGCAGGATCTACATCTTGGGGGCCAAGAACAGATTTGCTTTTAAAGCCTGATGTCTCAGCACCAGGTAAAAATATTAAATCCACTCTTAATGTCATTAATGGGAAATCAACTTATGGTTATATGTCAGGGACTAGTATGGCAACTCCAATCGTAGCAGCTTCTACTGTTTTGATTAGGCCAAAGTTAAAGGAAATGCTTGAAAGACCTGTATTGAAAAATCTTGAGGGAGATGACAAAATAGACCTTACAAGTCTTACAAAAATAGCCCTACAAAATACTGCACGGCCTATGATGGATGCGACTTCTTGGAAAGAAAAAAGTCAATACTTTGCATCACCTAGACAACAGGGGGCAGGGCTAATTAATGTTGCTAATGCTTTGAGAAATGAAGTTGTAGCGACTTTCAAAAACACGGATTCTAAAGGTTTGGTAAACTCTTATGGTTCTGTTTCTCTTAAAGAAATAAAAGGAGATAAAAAATACTTTACAATTAAGCTTCACAATACATCAAACAGACCTTTAACCTTTAAAGTTTCAGCATCAGCGGTAACTACAGATGCTCTAACTGATAGACTCAAACTGGATGAAACATACAAAGATGAAAAATCTCCAGATGGGAAGCAAATTGTTCCAGAAATCCACCCAGAAAAAGTCAAAGGAGCAAATATCACATTTGAGCATGACACTTTCACTATAGGCCCAAATTCTAGCTTTGATTTAAATGCGGTTATAAACGTTGGAGAGGCTAAAAATAAAAATAAATTTGTAGAATCATTTATTCATTTTGAGTCAGTGGAAGAAATGGAAGCTCTAAACTCCAACGGGAAGAAAACAAATTTCCAACCTTCTTTATCGATGCCTCTAATGGGATTTGCTGGGGATTGGAACCACGAACCAATCCTTGATAAATGGGCCTGGGAAGAAGGTTCAAAATCAAAAACAATGGAAGGTTATGATGATGATGGTAAACCAAAAATTCCAGGAACCTTAAATAAGGGAATTGGTGGAGAACATGGTATAGATAAATTTAATCCAGCAGGAGTTATACAAAATAGAAAAGATAAAAATACAACATCCCTAGATCAAAATCCAGAATTATTTGCTTTCAATAACGAAGGGATCAACGCACCATCATCAAGTGGTTCTAATATTGCTAAAATTTATCCTTTAGATTCAAATGGAAATCCTCAAGATGCTCAACTTGAGAGAGGATTAACACCTTCTCCACTTGTATTACGAAGTGCAGAAGAAGGAATGATTTCGATAGTAAATACAAATAAAGAGGGAGAGAATCAAAGAGACTTAAAAGTCATTTCGAGAGAACACTTTATTAAAGGAATTTTAAACTCTAAGAGAAATGATGCAAAGGGAATCAAATCTTCTAAGCTAAAAGTTTGGGGCGACTTGAAATGGGATGGACTCATCTATAACCCTAGAGGTAGAGAAGAAAATGCACCAGAGAGTAAGGATAACCAAGATCCAGCTACTAAGATAAGAGGTCAATTTGAACCGATTGCGGAAGGTCAATATTTCTATAAATTTAAATATAGATTAACTAAAGATTACCCATGGCAGGTTTCCTATATTCCTGTAAAAATTGATAACACAGCCCCTAAGATTGTTTCGGTTGATTTTTCAAATCCTGAAAAAATTAAGCTGATTACAAAGGATACTTATCACAAGGTAAAAGATCAATACAAGAATGAAACTCTATTTGCGAGAGATCAAAAAGAACATCCTGAAAAATTTGACGAGATTGCAAACGAAGTTTGGTATGCTGGCGCCGCTCTGGTTAATGAAGACGGAGAGGTTGAGAAAAATCTTGAAGTAACTTACGCAGGTGAGGGTCAAGGAAGAAATAGGAAACTTGACAAAGACGGAAATACCATTTATGAAATTAATGGTGCAGGAGATTTAAGAGGAAAAATCATTGAAGTCATTGCACTAGATGGCTCTAGCAATTTCACAAAGATTCATAGAATTAAATTTGCTGATCATGCTGATGAAAAGGGGATGATTTCCTATTATCTAGTAGATCCTGATCAAGATTCATCTAAATACCAAAAGCTTGGAGAAATTCCTGAATCTAAATTTAAGAATTTAAAAAGTGTTAAAGATGATAGCCTAAACAAAGAGACAACTGAGGAAGAAAATCATCAAGACAATGAAGAATCTATAGAAGAAAAATCTAGCTTGACTATTCATAAAACTATTTCAACAATTAGAGAGTTTGAAAGTAAAGACTTGAAGAAACTCATTAAAAAGAAATTTAGAGAAGTTGATGACTTTACAAGTGAAACTGGTAAGAGAACAGAGGAATACGATTATAAATACGATGATAAGGGAAATATCATTGCTTATGACGATGGTAGTGCCTTAGAATATGAAACTGAAAAACTTGACGAAATCAAATCAAAAATTTATGGTGTTCTAAGCCCGTCTAAAGATGGACACTTTGAAATTCTTGGAAAGATAAGTAATGTTTCTAAAAATGCCAAGGTATATTATGGAAATAACTATAAATCGATAGAAATCAAAACGACTAAGTATGATTCACATTCAAAAACGATGACATTTGATTTATACGCTAATATTAATGATATTGTGGATGGATTAGCTTTTGCAGGAGATATGAGATTCTTTGTGAAAGATGATGATCAGATAAAAGCTGAAACGAAGATTAGAATGCCTGAAAAAAATAAGGAAACTAAGACAGAATATCCCTATGCATCAAGTTATGGGAATGTAATAGAATTAGGAGAAGGTGATCTTTCAAAGAACAAACCAAATAATTTAACGGAAATGGAATCTGGTAAAATCTATTCTGATTCAGAAAAACAACAATATCTATTAAAGGATAATATCATTCTGAGAAAAGGCTATGCACTAAAAGTGACTACCTATAATCCTGGAAAAACGGATATGTTAGAAGGAAATGGAGTCTATAACAAGGAAGATATAGCAAAAATCCAAAAGACCAATCCTAATCTAAGAGTCCTTTCAGAAAAAATAATTTATGCTGATAGTAGAAATGTTGAAGATGGAAGAAGTACTCAATCCGTATTAATGTCGGCTTTAGACGGCTTTAACATTGTAAAATATCAAGTGTTTGCCTTTAAAATGAACGATAAAGGGGAGGCAATCGATAAAGATGGAAATCTTGTAACAGATCCTTCTAAACTGGTATTATTTGGTAAGGATGGTAAAGAGTACACTGGAGAGGATAAGTCCAATGTAGAAGCTATAAAAGAAGATGGCTCTACGTTATTTATTGATGCAAAACCAGTAAATCTTTCAATGGACAAGAACTACTTTAATCCATCTAAATCTAATAAAATTTATGTACGAAATCCAGAATTTTATTTAAGAGGTAAGATTTCTGATAAGGGTGGTTTTAACTGGGAGTTGAGAGTTAATGAATC
>FLSB01001057.1_pt1 | contig 10523 bp, 8 predicted proteins | sample 1550551 | NCBI WGS metagenome assembly FLSB01 (sample SAMEA4031774, study PRJEB14383) | metagenome | biome: human; feature: oral; material: saliva | place: Philippines | collected 2014 | reverse complement strand
GCTTCCTCGCCCACTGTCTTGGTCATGCGCTCAATCTGTGCGTTAGTCTGTGCAATAAACTTAGTTACAGCCTCTGCGTAACGAGCCTTCTCTGCAGCAGTGTCTTCAACAGTGTGCGGAGTAAAAGTGAGGTCTGGATCTACGGCAACCTGAGCAGTACCGATGCCGATTCCGTTGGATGCATTGACTCCCTCAAACATACATGCTCCTATCATTGTCCACTTAGCGGTGTATAACGTTCTGCAAGCCTATCCACACAAGACAATAGTCGCAGAAACTAACCTGTCTTTGTACAGAGTAACATTTTTTTGACCTGTTACGTTGTGAGTATCTTTAAATAAATTTCAATAAAAAACACTTGGCAAGAGAATCTTTCTTGCCAAGTGTTTGTACGTTCACAATAGTAAAAACGCTTTGTGTGCCTCACTCGAAGAGTGCACACCATCTGAGGGTTTCTCGCCAAAAAGAACTATGCGTTCTAGCTGCGATTACTACTCAGAATCTGCAAGCCAAGAAGACTTGCCCTCGCGGCTCTCCTCTTTCTGGCGAGCAAGCTGAATCTCTTCTGCGATAGAGGCGGGCATTTCTCGGCCCATCTTCTTGTAAAGAGCGGTGACAACGCGATCAATGGTTGCGCGCTTTGCGATTCCTCGACTTGCTGCAGTTGCAGTACCGCAAGCAGAAGCGTAAATAAGCGCGGTGTCGTAATCGTAGCCAGCGGTGGTCTTTGCAAGGAAGCCTGCGACCATAGAGTCACCAGCGCCGGTTGCGTTAACCAGGCGAATCTTAGCGGTTGGAACAATGTGCTCAGTTCCGTACTCGTCCAGAAGCAGAGAACCTGCGCCACCACAAGAAACGATAACGTTGCGAGCGCCGCCATCCTGGAGCTTCTTTGCAAATGGAATGCACTCTTCTGGGGTCTCTGGATTGGCGTCAAAGATACGGCCAACCTCGTGGTTGTTAGGCTTGATCAGGAATGGCTGAGCCTTGATAGCCTCCATAAGCAGCTGACCAGGAGCGTCGACAACAAACTGGATACCGCGACCTGCAAGCTGAGCCATAAGACGAGTATAGATATCCTCTGGAAGTGAGCTTGGAATAGATCCCGTAAGAACCAGGGTGTCACCTGCGCCAACAACATCCATGCGCTCCAGCAGCTCATCAACCTTTTTCTCTGGAATGCGTGGACCATTGCCGTTGACCATGGTCATAACAATGCCGTTGAGCTTGACATTGATGCGAGTAAAGCCAGAATCCAGCTTGACAAAGTTACTTGGAATTCCCTGACGCTGCAGGTCACTGAGCAGGTATTCACCAGTAAAGCCACCAACAATACCCATGGCAACGGTGACTTTATCAAGCTCATTTAAGAGTGTGGAGACGTTAATACCATTACCACCGCAGTGCAACTCTTCTGAGGAGGAACGGTTAGTAAAGCCCATGTCCAATGTGTTTGGATGCATGACATAGTCAAGCGCGGGATTAAGCGTCATTGTGTAAATCACGGCGAGTCCTCCGAACTACAATAAAATCATGGAGACTTCAGTATGACGCAATCACTCGCAACAAACAATTAGAAACTAGCGACTCACAAAAAAATAAAACCCCGACGCAAGCCGGGGTTTGAAATTCAAATGGTGGATCGTCAGGGGTTCGAACCCTGGACCTTGGGATTAAGAGTCCCCTGCTCTACCAGCTGAGCTAACGATCCAATTAACGTTTCGAATGGGGTGGGAAAAGGGGCTCGAACCCTCGACCTACGGAGCCACAGTCCGTCGCTCTGCCAACTGAGCTACTCCCACCATTTGGCCACCTCATGAAACGCAGCTAAATCATTATTACAGAATCAGGAAAAGATGCAAGCGAGAAACGCAGATTTTTCAAACTCTTTTTTGATTTTCTTAGAAATCTGCCGGTGCAACGGGTTTCTCGCCAAACAAAATGCGGAGAAGAACGAGCTTCTCCGCATCTGAGTGAATGTGCTATACGTGCAGGTATATGGTGGTATGTCAGTAGTGCGGTGTCAAGAAACCGCAATCAGTCCGCTTAAAGCTGCAGACTGTGTCTAGAAACCATGAGCCGTAAGTACTGCATCCAGGCGATCCAGCGCTTCCTCAATCTCCACCCGAGGGGCTGCCAAATTCCAGCGCTTGAAGCCTTGGGCGGCCTCGCCAAAGAAGACGCCGTCGGTGAAGAAGACCTGGGCCTCAAACTGCAACAGGTGGTCGAGCTCTTCTGGCGTAAGACCAAGATCTCTGAAGTCAAGCCACTGAAGGTAAGTTCCTGTGATTGGCGCAAGCTTCACTCGAGGGTGCTTGGCAGCAAAGAAGTCCAGGACCAGCTTCTGGTTATCGTCGACGGCCTTAATGCATGCGTCCAGCCATGCCCCACCTTTGCTGTAAGCCAGCTCACAAGCTTTGAAGCTGATTGGATTGCATGAGGTGGTCTCTCGGGCCTGCAGGCGCTTCTCAAGGCGGCTGCGCAGTTCTGGATTGCTCACGATGATATTGCTGAACTGCGTACCGGCCAAGTTGAAGCTCTTTGAGGCAGAAGTGCAGGTGATAGTACGCGCTGCAACCTCATCAGAGATTGTTTCAAAGACGGTATGTGTGGAACCTGGCATGATGAGGTCATGGTGAATCTCGTCGGCGACCACGATGAGGTTGTGCTGAACCGCAATCTCTGCGATGCGCGTGAGCTCTTCTTTGGTCCACACGCGACCACTTGGATTGTGAGGCGAACACAAAATAAGCAGGGTATTCTTTGGATCAGCAGCAAGCTTTTCTAGCAGCTCAAAGTCAATGTCGTAGTGAGGGCCCTCTGACAGGACAAGCGGACACTCTACAAGTGCACGGTTATTCTCCTCAACTGCCATGTAGAACGGATGGTAGACAGGCGTAAACAGGATGACGCCCTCGTCTGGCTGGGTGAACTCCGCAACCGATGCAAAGAGCGCAGGTACCACGCCTGAAGAGTTGAGCAACCACTCAGGCTTTACGTCCCAATTGTGGCGAGTCTTCATCCACTTGCACACAGCCTGCTTCATCTGATTAGTTGGCATGGAATAACCAAGGATTGCGTCGTTGATGTACTCCTTGAGACCTTCAACAATCTCAGGAGCTGTGTGATATTCCATGTCAGCAACAGAAAACGGTGGAATACCAGGAGCTACATCAGGATTAACGTCGTACATGACGTTCCATTTTCTAGAACCAGTACCAGCGCGATCAACGCGGGATTCAAAATCGTAAGACATTGTGTCTCCATTCACGTAAGCCTATAACCAGTGTAGCTGCTTTTAGTGTAGCCACTTTTCTTTTCCTGTGTCATTCTTCTGATAAGAAAATCTTTGATGGCGCAACGTATTTGCAGTCCTTATTGCTATAATGAACGACGCTATATGTCTCCTTAGCTCAGCTGGATAGAGCGTCGGTCTTCTAAACCGCAGGTCGCGCGTTCGAATCGCGCAGGAGGCACCAGAAACTCCAGGTAGATGGCTTGCCGTCTACCTTTTTTGTTAAACTTTTTTACAAGTGCACCCTTTTTGCACCCAAACTGCATGACTGCTGCGTAAGAAATTACGTTTTCGTGTCTGATTAACTGACAACGAGCGATTTGTGTATAAACATTGGTCAATATGCAGGAAAATTAATCAAGAAATTGATATGTCGAACGAGAGGTACTGTTTTGGGTAAAAAACCCGTTTAGTTGGGGATTATTTTTGGACTTCGGAGTTTTGGCACTTACGTTTTCCCAGTTCAGAAATTTTGTGATAATTTCCAAAATTTTGTCCACGTAAAATTGCTGATAGATAGCTTGCATAAAATCCGAGCATTTCTGGATTCCCCAACTAAACGCATTTTTTACCACTTTGCCGCCGAACGGCACAATTTCTCTGAAAAATCCGGCTTGTACACAAAAATTACCCGTCCGATTCCATGAAATAGAATCGGACGGGTACTGGTTCAGCGAAAATGATGCGTCACGGCGAAAGTCCGTGCGTCAAGCGCGCTTACGCTCGGTGCACGGCGATGTGCGCGGCTGCACGCCAGGTGTTACAGCAGGTATTCTGCAATCTGGACAGCGTTAGTTGCGGCACCCTTTCTGATTTGGTCTCCGCAGCAGAAGAATGTCAGTGCATGAGTATTCTTATCAGCAGAGAGATCCTCACGAATACGACCAACATAGATAAGGTCCTGGTCAGAAGTATCAAGAGGCATTGGGTACTGAAGCTCTGCTGGGTTGTCCACAACCTTGATTCCTGGAGCATCCTCAAGAATTGCGCGAGCCTCATCTGGACTCAAAGGACGCTCAAGCTCAACAGTGATGGACTCAGAGTGTGAGCGCATCGTTGGAACTCGAACACAGGTGCAGTTAACGCGCAGCTCAGGAAGGTGCATGATCTTGCGACCCTCGTTTTGCATCTTCATTTCCTCAGAGGTATAGCCAACCTCATCAAAGCCGCCAATCTGTGGAATCAGGTTAACTGCCAGCTGGTATGCAAAAGGAGCGGTCTCGGTTACTTCCCTACCTGCAACAACGTCAGCCATCTGATTCTTCAGGCTGGTGAGACCAGGAAGGCCAGCGCCTGATGCAGCCTGATAGGTAGAAGCAATAATACGCTTTGCACCTGCTGCCTTATGTAGAGGATACAGAGGTACCAAGCCAATAATGGTTGCACAGTTTGGATTAGAGATGATGCCGTTATGGTTCTTGATATCCTCAGCGTTAATCTCTGGGATTACCAGCGGAACGTTTGGGTCCATTCTAAATGCATGGGAGTTGTCAACGCAGACGCATCCGCGCTTAACTGCTTCAGGGAGTAGCTCTTTTGCCTGCTCGTCGCCAGCTGCGCCAAGGACAATATCTACACCCTCAAAAGCCTCTGGTGTTGCTTCGCGAATTACAATCTGCTGGCCAGCAAATTCGATAGTTTTACCGGCGCTTCGAGCGGATGCCAGAAGCACCAGCTCCTTGATAGGAAAATTACGCTCTTCAAGGCACTGCATCATCTGGGCACCAACAACGCCGGTAGCACCAAGAATTGCAACAACCTTACCGTTTGGATCAAAAGCCATAGTTACCTCGAAACCATTTCGTCACGAACAAATCCGTTATAAATGACGCCAATTGTGCGATCAAAGTCGGCATTATCGACGCCCACAATAATACTAATCTCTTCTGAGCTCTGCGTAATCATGCGAATGTTGACGCCCGCATTGCCCAACGCGCCAAAGATCTTACCAGAGGTGCCGGAACGCCTAGACATATTGCGACCAACAACAGAAACAAGAGCTAGACGGTCTACCATCGTAATGTCATCAGGCTCAATCTCGCGACGAATATCGCTGATGATGGAATAAACCGTATCCTTTACGTCGGAGGCATTTACCACAATACCAAATGAATCAACGCCTGTTGGGATGTGTTCAACAGAGACGCCGTAGCGCTCAACAATATTAAGTGCACGGCTAATAACGCCAACCTCGTTGGACATGTGAGCCTTCTTAACGTGAATGGCCAGGAAGTCTTTTTTGCCTGCAATACCAGTGATCAAGTGCTCGTTTGTATCGCCATCAGCGGTCTCTCGAATGACGGTACCTGCATCTTCTGGACGGTTAGTGTTCTTAATCTGGATTGGAATATTTGCCTCGCGAACAGGGAAAATTGCCTCTTCCTGAAGAACGGAAGCGCCCATGTAAGAAAGCTCGCGCATCTCGTCAAAAGTAATGCGGCCAATAGCGCGTGGATTCTGAACAATGCGAGGATCCGCAGAAAGGAAGCCAGACACGTCAGTCCAGTTCTCATACAAGTCAGCGTCTAGGCAGCGAGCGACAATGGCGCCGGTAATATCGCCACCACCGCGCTGGAACAACTTAATTGCACCGTCAACGGTAGCACCGTAGAAGCCAGGCAGCACAAACGAGCCGCTGCGAGCAACAACTTCTTTGAGTCTAGAAGCAGTGCGCTCCATATCAATGGTGCCATCATGATGGAACAGCATAACGTCTGCCGCATCAACGAATGGCAGGCCAAGGTACTCAGCAAGGATCTGGCAGGTGAACCATTCACCCCTACTTACTACATACTCTGGCGAGAAGGACTTGATGCTTGTAGCAAACTTCTCAAACTCCTCGGCGACAGGCCATGCAACTCCCAGTTCATCAGCAATCTCCACAAAGCGAGCCTCGATGTCTGCAAGCAAAGACGTGCAGTCAACGTGATACTCAATATGGGCATTTACCAGCAGTAGAAGGTCAGTAATCTTATTATCAGTCGAATGACGCTTTCCTGCTGCAGACGAAACAATAAAACGTCTATCAGGGTCAGCCTCAACAATAGCTTTAACTTTTTTGAACTGCTCTGCAGAGGCAACACTTGAGCCGCCAAATTTTGCAATTTTGATCATTTCTAATTCCTCTTTTCAAGTGCAGCCATAAAGGTTGTAGAGTCTTGCAAAAGCGCGCTGGTAAGAAGCTCACGGGCCTTCTCGGCACTTAAGCTCTTAATCAGCTGAGCGCCTGGCTCCCAGAACGAACCGCCAGGAATGTCAGCCTGCGTCCTAAACACATAATCGGAAACAAGCAGCTCAGGATTATATGAAAGACCTGCCGAGAAGGTCTGCTGGCCTCCAGCAGGAGCGCCGGCACAGTCAATAATATCTTGAACGACGGCGTTTGCTGTTGGGTCGCCACCGGCACCTTGACCATAGAACTTGAGCTCGCCAATGGTATTTCCCACGGCAGTTGCAACGTTAAAGTTAGTTGGAACGTTGGCCTCTATGGTTGAGAGCGAAACCGCAACTGGCTCAACAGCTACCGCATACGATGAACCGTCAGAAACACCACGACCAAAGAGCTTGATTGTCATATCGTGGCTACCAAACATGGCAAGATCGCGTTTAGTTAAGTTTCTGATACCAGACATAGGAATCTGGTCTGTGCAGATTACATCGAAGGCGATAGATGCAGAAATCATAGTCTTAGAGCGAACATCAACGCCGTCGATATCGCTTGACGGGTCTCGCTCGGCGTAACCCAGCTCCTGAGCTTTGCTCAGAACCTCAGCAAAGTCCGTTCCGTCTTTGAGCATGGAATAGACAATGTAGTTGGTGGTTCCATTCATGATTCCCCAGAACGCAGAAATCTCGTCAATACGACGAACTTTCTGAATTCCTGCTATCCAAGGAATGCCACCGCACACGCATGCTTCGATCTTAAAGTTGACGCCCGCTTCAGCGGCAAGGGTCATAAACTCCTCAAAATGAGCAGATACCACAGCTTTATTTGAAGTGACTACATTTTTCTTAGCAGTCAGCGCAGCTTTGATGTACTCATAAGCTGGCGTGAGGCCACCCATACACTCAACAACGGTATCGAGCGCAGGGTCAGACAAGAGCGCATCAAAATCTGACGTTGCGCGAAGGTCAACATGCTCTTTACCAGCTCTAACCAAGATGGACGTCAAGTTAGCGTCAGAAACGCGCTCGTCAAGAATGCGCGCAACCGAAGCACCAACCGTTCCAAATCCAAGTAGGGCAACGTTTTGCATATAACTCCAAATCTAGCAGCCATTTTGCGAGAAACCCGATTGCCAGCAAGGCTATTTGCAGAGCAAAGACAACCGTACGCAAAGGTGACTACGCTGATAACAATCTCATAGACAAAAACTACTAAAAACCTAGACAGAATCTAGTCGACAGTTTTTCTCGTCTTCATAATGCTATGAACAATTCTATGTTACAAGCGACATTTACTTCTCACTGTTAAAATAATAGAAACGCAATACGTAAAACGCACAACATGGCGCGTGCAATATGGCGCGTGCAACAAGCGCAGCGCGACACGTTAAACACGCGGTACATTCAACAGATTGGTGGTTTCATGGCCGTCGCATATCACAGCACAAGAAGCTCTGACCATAACGTCTTGGCTAAGCAAGCCATTTTGCAGGGAATTGCTCCCGATGGCGGCCTTTACATCCAAGATTCTATTGGCGAGAAACCCCTTGATCTTGCAAAGGTTTGCGCTCAGAGCTTTAAGGCCACCGCTTATGACGTGCTTTCTACTCTGTTGGATGATTACTCTAATGAAGAGTTGACTCGCTGCATTGAGGGTGCGTATGGCCCTCAGTGGGACACCCAGGCCATCACCCCTATTTCCGCTATCGGTGAAGACTGGCTGCTTGAGCTCTTCCACGGTCCAACGTCGGCTTTTAAAGACGTTGCACTTCAGATGCTCCCCCGCCTGATGAGTGTTGCTCGCGAGGATGCTGGCGCGGGCGTTGCGAGTGCTGCGGGCGTCGCAGGTGCTGCTGGTGCCGCGGGCAAGAACATCATGATTGTGACCGCCACCTCTGGTGACACCGGTAAAGCTGCACTTGAGGGCTTCAAAGATGTTCCTGGTATGGGCATTACCGTCTTTTATCCTGAGGGAAAAGTCTCGGACATTCAGCGTCTGCAGATGGTGACCCAGAAGGGATCAAACGTTGCTGTTTGCGCAGTTAAAGGCAACTTTGACGACGCTCAAAACGCTGCCAAGGCAATCTTTGGTAACAAGGATTTGGCTCAGGAGCTTGCAAGCAACGGCACCGTACTTTCCAGCGCAAACTCCATCAATATTGGTCGCTTAGCACCACAGGTAACTTACTACTTTGATGCATATGCCCAGCTGGTTGCCAAGGGCGCCATTACACAGGGCCAAAAGATTACTTTCTGCGTTCCAACCGGCAACTTTGGCGATGTTCTTGCAGGCTACTTTGCAAAAGAGATGGGACTTCCTGTTGATCGCCTCATTGTGGCTTCTAACAGCAATAAGGTGCTGACTGATTTCTTGGCAACGGGTACGTATGATCGCAGACGCGCATTTGAAAAGACCATTTCTCCCTCGATGGACATTCTGGTTTCATCAAATCTTGAACGACTCCTCTATCTTGCATCCGGCAAAGACACCGAACTTGTCAGCTATCTGATGAACCAGCTGGTAACCAAGGGTATTTATACGGTACCTGCTCAAGTTATGGATACCATCCGCCAGACCTTTGACGCTGGATTTGCCACCGACGACCAGACACGTGAGACTATCCGTTCTACCTGGGAGAATTGTCGTGTGCTGATTGACCCTCACACAGCCGTCGCAAAACACGTGCTCGACAGGGTTTCTCGCCAGGCAAACGACGTGCGTGTATGTCTGTCCACTGCAAGCCCATATAAGTTCTCGTCCGACGTGCTTGCCGCGCTGGGCCACTCGACCGCCGGCTTGGACGACTTCGCGTGCATGCATACGCTCGCCGAAATCACGGGCACTAATCCGCCAATCCAGCTTTCATCGCTGAATGATAACGTTATCATTCATACTGACGTTCGCGAGAAGGAACAGCTTGCTTCGTACGTTTCTGAAGCATGCGGGCGTATTTTTGCTTGTTAGACTCTGAGAAAGCAGGTTCTACATGCTCGACAACACTATCTTGACCGTTTCTGTACCTGCTACCTCTGCAAACATTGGCGTCGGCTACGATACGCTAGGCCTTGCGTTTAACCTGCGCGCAAAAATTACGTTTAGGGAGTCCCCTACGCTCATCATTGACGGCTGCCCCGAGCAGTTCAGAAACGATGACAACCTTGTGTGGACATCTTATGTTCGAGCCTGCGAAAAGCTGGGCGAAGAGCCTACTCCTAAGCACATCACTATCGACTCGCCTATTCCGCTTTCTGGTGGACTTGGCTCAAGTTCTACCTGCGTAATTTCTGGTATTGCAGCCGCGATGACTGAGTCTCATGGCGGCTGGGATCCTGAGCGTGCGCTCGACTTTGCCTGTCATTTTGAGGGCCATCCAGATAATGTTGCTCCTGCAATTTACGGTGGCCTGACCTCGTCATTTGTTGAGGGCGGGCATACCGTTTGTACTCGAAGGCTCGTTGCGCGCGGTCTCTCTTTTGTTGCAATTGCACCGCCGTACACGGTCAACACCGAAGACGCGCGCAAGGTGGTTCCGCAGAATATTTCTCTTCAGACCGCCGTTTATCAGATGGGTCGTACCGTTGCAGTCACACATGCGCTTGAAACAGGAAACGGCGGACTGTTGGCAGCAGCTTGCAACGATAAGATCCACGAACCGTATCGCAAGGAGCTCATTCCTGATTACGAAGAGCTCAAGCAAGTAGCAAAGCTTGCTCGTGCTTGCGCCTTTGTTATCTCGGGCTCAGGTGCCACCATGGTTGCCATCTGCGACTCCCCTGTTACAGCTCGCGCTGTTGCCGAGAATGCCAAGCAGGTCAGAGGCGATCTTTGGATTCAGATTCTTGAGCCAGCACTTCTGGGTACCGTCCTTACCTTGGACGACGGTCAGCAACACCACAACACTTTCGACGAAATCTAACGTAGCGTTTGCGAGCACTCGGGTTTCTCGGCCGCTGAACAGCGCGTTCTTCTCGCTAGGTGCGCCTTTCCAACATTGCGCGCCTGAAAAGTGCAAAGAATCTGTATTTGAGTCACCGATTCTTTGACAAAATCAGGCAAATCCAC
>FLSB01311172.1_pt1 | contig 10593 bp, 6 predicted proteins | sample 1550551 | NCBI WGS metagenome assembly FLSB01 (sample SAMEA4031774, study PRJEB14383) | metagenome | biome: human; feature: oral; material: saliva | place: Philippines | collected 2014 | reverse complement strand
ACTGACAAAGGGGAGCCAGAAGTTCAACCGGCATTACCCGAAGCTGTTGTGACTGATAAAGGTGAACCGGAAGTTCAACCAGCGTTGCCGGAAACTATTGTGACTGATAAAGGCGAACCGGAAGTTCAACCAGTCTTACCCGAAGCTGTTGTAACTGACAAAGGAGAACCAGAAGTTCAGCCAGCCTTACCCGAAGCTGTTGTAACTGATAAAGGTGAGCCAGAAGTTCATGAAAAACCAGCATACACTGAACCGGTAGGCACAGTTCCAGAAGAAGCACCCAAGTCCGAGAAGTCAGAATACAGGGAATCTGTAGGTACAACAGGAGTAGATGAAACAGGAAACTTAATTGATCCGCCGGTTATTGAAATCTCAGAGTATACCGATCCACTAGCTACAGTTCCTGACGTTGCTCCAGAGAGAGAAGAGCTTCCTGCTTTACATACTGATATTCGTACAGAGACTATTCCTAAAACTATCACAGAAGAATCTGATTCTAGCAAATTTATAGGTGATGATTCTATTAAACAAGTTGGTGAGGATGGCGAACGTCAAATTGTTACTAGCTATGAAGAGTTACATGGCAAAAAAATCAGTGACCCAGTTGAAACAGTAACTATTTTGAAAGAAATGAAGCCTGAAATTCTTGTAAAAGGTACCAAAGAAAAGCCCAAAGAAAAAACGGCTCCTGTTTTGACTCTGACCACTGTATCTAAGGATGTTTTAGCTAAGTCTGCTACAATTAATTACAATCTAGAAAATCAAGACAATGCTACAATTACACGCATTGTAGCGACTATCAAAGAAGGTGGAAAAATTGTAAAAACGCTTGATTTAAAAACCGATAACTTATCTCAAGTATTAGAGAACTTAGACTATTACAAAGATTATACGATTTCAACCACTATGACTTATGATGTAGGTAAGGGTGCAGAAGTATCGACTTTGGAAGATAAACCTTTACGCTTAGATTTAAAGAAAGTTGAGTTGAAAGATATTGCAAATACCAGTCTCGTACAAGTAAACGAAAGCGGTGTCGAAAGCGATAGTAATCATTTAACCTCTCTTCCAAGTAATGTTAACAACTATTACTTAAAAGTAACCTCCAGAGAAAACAAAGTGACTCGTTTAGCAATTGATAAGATTGAAGAGGTCATTGAGGAAGGTAAGCAGCTTTACAAGATAACGGCAAAAGCACCTGACTTAGTTCAACGTGATAAAGACGGTAAGTTAAGAGACACTTACACTTATTATCTTGAAAAACCGAGGGCTACCGAGGATAAGGTTTATTACAACTTCCATGATTTAGCAAAAGACATGCAAGCAAATCCTACTGGTGAGTTTAAACTTGGTGCAGATTTGAATGCAGTTAACGTTAAGCCAGCAGGTAAGGCTTATGTTATGGCTAAGTTTAGAGGTACTTTATCAAGTGTAGAGAATCATCAGTACACGATTCATAACTTAGAAAGACCTTTGTTTAATGAGGCTGAAGGTGCTAAACTCAAAAACTTTAACTTAGGTAATGTAAATATAAACATGCCTTGGGCTGATAAAGTTGCACCTATTGGTAATATGTTTAAGAAGTCTACACTTGAGAATATCAAAGTAGTAGGTTCAGTAACAGGAAATAACGATGTAACCGGTGCTGTTAATAAGTTAGACGAAGCTAATATGCGCAATGTAGCTTTTATTGGCAAGATTAATAGTCTTGGAGATAAAGGCTGGTGGTCTGGTGGACTTGTCAGCGAAAGTTGGATAAGTAACGTTGATAAAGCTTACGTTGATGCTAAGATTAGTGCCAATAAATCTAAATATGGTGGTTTAATTGGTAAACTAGATCATGGTATTGACTCGATGACAGTAGGTAAAAAAGGATTTCTCCGAAATGCTGTAATAAAAGGTACTATGAATTTGATTCAGCATGGCGAAAGTGGAGGTGTAATTCATAACAACTTTAACTGGGGTGTTATTGAAGACGTCGTAACAATGCTTAAAGTAAATAATGGTGAAATTGTCTATGGTTCACCAGCCTTGAATGATAATGACCAATATTTTGGATTAGATAATATCAAACGTGTAAATTATGTAAATGGTGTTGCAAGTGGTTTATCTTCCTACAAGCATTCAAATCGTATTACTGGTATCTCTCAAGCCGAAGCAGACGCCAAAATCGCTAATATGGGAATTACTGCGAATACCTTCGCTATTCAAGATCCAGTTGTAAACAAGTTAAATCGTATCGTTGATAGAGATTCTGAATATAAAGCGATTCAGGACTACCAAGAAACAAGAAACCTAGCTTATCGAAACTTGGAAAAACTGCAACCATTTTATAACAAAGAGTGGATTGTAAACCAAGGGAATAAGCTAACAGATGAGTCCAATCTTGTTAAGAAAACTGTTCTGTCTGTAACAGGTATGAAAGCAGGGCAGTTTGTAACTGATTTATCGGATATTGATAAGATTATGGTTCACTATGCTGATGGTACAAAAGAAGAGTTAGCTGTAACTGCTAAAACTGACTCTAAAGTATCTCAAGTAAAAGAGTATGATGTAGCAGGTCAAAACATTGTCTATACTCCAAATATGGTTATGAAGAATCGTAACCAGTTAGCAAGCGGTATTAAAGAGAAGTTAGCTAGTGTTACCTTACTTTCAGATGAAGTTCGTAGCTTGATGGATCAGCGTGATAAACCTTGGAAGAACACACCAGATAAGAAAACTGAGTATATTAAAGGCTTGTATTTCGAAGAAAGCTTTGAAGAAGTAAAAGGAAACTTAGAAAAACTTGTTAGTCAGATTTTAGAAAATGAAGATCATCAGTTAAACGGTGGGGAAGTAGTTGAGCGTGCTTTACTTAAGAAAGTTGAAGATAACAAAGCTAAAATTATGATGGGACTGACTTATCTTAATCGTTACTATGATATCAAATATGGTGATTTGAGTATCAAAGATATTATGATGTTTAAACCTGACTTTTATGGTAAGACACCAAGTGTATTAGATCGTTTGATTCAAATTGGGTCAAGAGAGCATTTCTTAAAAGGTGACCGTACACAAGATGCTTACAAAGAAGTGATTGCTGGTGCAACTGGTAAAGGTGATTTACGTAGCTTCTTAGACTATAACATGCGTTTATTTACAGAAGATAAAGATTTGAATGACTGGTTTATTCATTCTGCGAAAAACGTTTATGTAGTAGAACCTGAAACAAGTACAGAAGCCTTTAAAGATAAGCGTCACCGTGTATTTGATGGTTTAAATAATGATATTCACGGTCGTATGATTTTACCATTGCTCAATTTGAAGAAAGCTCATATATTTATGATTTCTACCTATAACACTTTAGCTTATAGTTCATTTGAGAGATATGGTAAAAATACAGAGGAAGCGAGAGAGTCTTTAAAACCTAAGATTAATTTAGTAGCAAAAGCACAACAAAGATACCTAGACTTTTGGTCTCGTTTAGCTCTTCCTAGTGTACGTGATAAACTCCTTAAGAGTCAAAATATGGTACCGACTCCTGTGTGGGACAGTCAGTGGTATGACGGAATTCCCGATGCAAATCGTCAAGGTTATGGACGAGGTGGTGCAGTGGTATCTCCTATTCGTGAGCTATTCGGCCCGACTGATCGTTGGCATCAAGTAAATGGCGCTATGGGTGCGATGGCTAAGATTTATGGCGACCCGTATAAAGACGATCAAGTGTATTTCATGGTTACGAAAATGTTAGACGACTTTGGTATTTCAGCCTTCACCCATGAAACGACTCACGTTAACGATAGAATGGTTTACTACGGAGGTCATAGACACCGTGAAGGTACTGATTTAGAAGCCTTCGCTCAAGGTATGTTACAAACTCCTGATAAGTCTACTCCAAATAGTGAATACGGTGCGCTCGGTATCAATATGGCTTATGAGCGTAAAAATGATGGAGAGCAACTTTATAACTATGACCCAGCTAAGTTAGACAGTCGAGACAAGATTGATAGTTATATGAAAAACTACAATGAGTCTATGATGATGTTGGATTACTTAGAAGCTACTGCTGTTATTAAGCAAAAGTTATCTGATAACTCTAAGTGGTTCAAGAAGATGGATAAAGAGTGGCGCACCAATGCGGATAGAAACCGTTTAATTGGAGAACCACACCAGTGGGACAAATTGCGTGACTTGACGGAAGAAGAGAAGAAATTACCAATTGATAGCATTGACAAGTTGGTAGATAATAACTTTGTAACTCTTCATGGTATGCCAAATAACGGTCGCTTCCGTACGGAAGGTTTTGATAGTGCTTATCAAACTGTCAATATGATGGCAGGTATCTTTGGCGGGAATACGAGTCGAAGCACCGTAGGTTCTATTTCCTTTAAACACAATACTTTCCGTATGTGGGGTTACTATGGTTATGAAAATGGCTTTATCCCTTATGTCTCTAACAAGTTAAAAGGTGATGCCAACAGAGAAAATAAAGGGCTTTTAGGTGATGATTTCATTATCAAGAAAGTTTCTAATAATCAATTCCAAAACCTCGAAGAGTGGAAGAAACATTGGTATCATGAAGTGTATGCGAAAGCACAGAAAGGCTTTGTTGAGATTGAAGTAGACGGTTCTAAAATTTCAACTTATGCTCAACTCCAAGACTTATTTAACACTGCTGTTGAGAAAGACTTGAAAGAAGGTGGTTTCAAGCATACCGAAGGCCTCAAGTGGAAAGTTTATAAGAAATTGTTGCAAAACACAGATGGTTTCTTAAATCCGTTGTTTAAAATATAAAGGGGACAGTTTTTGTTCCCTCTGAAAAGTCATCATTTGATGGCTTTTTTCTATTCAGGGAGCTTGAAGGGCTATAGAAGTCATGATATAATATAAAGTAGATTTCTGTATTATAAAACAAAAATTGTTTGAACATCATTCATTTTATGTTCAAGCGATAGTAAAATAAAATAGGGGCTCTAAACCCTTGATACGAAAGGAAAAAAACTCAATGGCTACTATTCAATGGTTTCCTGGTCACATGTCTAAAGCGCGTCGACAGGTGCAGGAAAATTTAAAATTTGTTGATTTTGTGACGATTTTGGTAGATGCACGCTTACCTCTATCTAGTCAAAATCCTATGTTGACCAAGATTGTTGGTGATAAACCAAAACTCTTGATTTTAAACAAGGCAGACTTGGCCGATCCAGCAATAACCAAAGAATGGCGTCAGTATTTTGAATCACAAGGAATCCAGACGCTAGCTATCAACTCCAAAGAGCAAGTAACTGTAAAAGTTGTAACTGATGCTGCTAAAAAGCTCATGGCTGATAAAATTGCTCGCCAGAAAGAACGTGGGATTAAGATTGAAACCTTGCGTACCATGATTATCGGGATTCCGAACGCTGGTAAATCAACTCTCATGAATCGCTTAGCTGGTAAGAAGATTGCCGTTGTCGGAAACAAACCAGGTGTGACCAAGGGGCAACAATGGCTCAAAACCAATAAAGACCTGGAAATCTTGGATACACCAGGGATTCTCTGGCCTAAGTTCGAAGACGAAACTGTCGCTCTTAAACTAGCCTTGACTGGAGCTATCAAAGACCAGTTGCTTCCTATGGATGAGGTGACCATTTTTGGTATCAATTATTTCAAAGAACATTATCCAGAAAAGCTGGCTGAACGCTTCAAACAAATGAAAATTGAAGAAGAAGCTCCTGTTATTATTATGGACATGACCCGCGCCCTCGGTTTCAGAGACGACTATGACCGTTTCTACAGTCTCTTCGTGAAAGAAGTCCGTGATGGTAAACTCGGTAACTATACCTTAGATACATTGGAAGACCTAGATGGCGACGATTAAAGAAATCAAAGAACTCCTTGCTACAGTCAAGGACCTTGATAACCCTATTTTTTTAGATCTAGAAAAGGACAATCGATCTGGAGTTCAAAAGGAAATCAGCAAGCGTAAAAAAGCCATTCAAGCTGAATTGGATGAGAATCTTCGTTTGGAATCCATGCTTTCCTACGAAAAAGAACTTTATAAGCAAGGATTGACTTTGATAGCAGGTGTTGACGAGGTTGGCCGTGGTCCTCTTGCTGGACCTGTAGTCGCTGCAGCCGTTATTTTACCTAAAAATTGTAAGATTAAAGGTCTCAACGACAGCAAGAAAATTCCTAAAAAGAAACATCTGGAAATTTTCCAAGCTGTTCAAAACCAAGCCCTGTCAATCGGGATTGGTATCATGGATAATAGTGTCATAGACCAAGTCAATATCTATGAAGCGACCAAACTAGCCATGATGGAAGCAATCTCCCAACTCAGTCCTCAACCTGAGCACCTTTTGATAGATGCCATGAAGTTGGAGTTGCCAATTTCCCAAACTTCCATCATCAAAGGAGATGCTAATTCCCTCTCTATCGCAGCAGCTTCAATAGTAGCCAAGGTAACACGTGATGAATTGATGAAGGACTACGATCAGCAGTTCCCTGGCTATGATTTTGCTGCTAATGTAGGATATGGAACAGCTAAACACCTGGAAGGACTGGAAAAACTAGGAGTTACCCCAATTCACCGAACCAGCTTTGAACCCGTTAAATCACTGGTTTCAGTAGAAAAAGAAAGTTAAGTTAGAAGGAATGATTATGGAGGAACAGTCAGAAACACTCAGTTCCAAGAAAGAATTTGCCTTTGCCTCGAGCACCATATTATCCCAAGTTGGACGAGGAATCATTGTCGGTTTTGTCGTTGGAATTATCGTTGGATCCTTTCGTTTCTTAATCGAAAAAGGCTTCCACCTGATACAAGGACTTTATCAAGATCAAGCGCACCTAGTACGCAATCTTTTTGTACTGGTTTTATTTTACATACTCATCTGCTGGCTCAGTGCGAAATTAACTCGGTCAGAAAAAGATATCAGAGGCTCAGGAATTCCTCAAGTTGAAGCCGAATTAAAGGGATTGATGAGTCTCAACTGGTGGAGTGTTCTCTGGAAAAAATATGTGCTAGGTATTCTTGCTATTGCTAGTGGCCTTATGCTAGGGCGTGAAGGACCAAGCATTCAACTCGGAGCGGTTGGTGGTAAAGGAATTGCCAAGTGGCTTAAATCCAGTCCAGTAGAGGAACGATCCTTGATTGCGAGTGGAGCTGCAGCAGGTTTAGCCGCAGCCTTTAATGCTCCGATTGCAGGACTTCTCTTTGTTGTAGAAGAAGTCTATCACCATTTTTCACGCTTTTTCTGGGTCTCAACTCTAGCAGCCAGTCTCGTAGCAAACTTTGTTTCTTTACTCATATTTGGCCTAACACCCGTACTGGATATGCCAGACAATATCCCACTCATGACCCTTGATCAGTATTGGATTTACTTGGTTATGGGAGTTTTTCTTGGACTATCTGGTTTTCTCTATGAGAAAGCTGTGCTCAATGTTGGTCGAGTTTATGATTGGCTTGGTCAAAAAATCCATTTGGATAGGGCTTATTACCCAATTCTTGCCTTTATTCTCATCATACCAGTGGGAATCTTCTTACCCCAAATCCTTGGTGGTGGAAATCAGGTCGTTCTTTCCTTAACTGAGCAAGATTTTAGTTTCCAAGTTCTATTAGTTTACTTTTTGATTCGCTTTGCTTGGAGCATGATTAGCTATGGAAGTGGTCTTCCGGGAGGAATTTTCCTACCCATTTTGGCGCTTGGTTCCTTGCTTGGTGCCCTAGTTGGTGTCATTTTTGTGAATATTGGACTTGTCAGTCAGGAGCAATTCCCTATATTTGTCATTCTGGGAATGAGTGGCTATTTTGGAGCAATATCCAAGGCTCCCTTAACTGCCATGATTCTGGTAACCGAGATGGTAGGCGACATTCGCAACCTCATGCCACTTGGCTTAGTAACCCTAGTTGCCTATATCATTATGGATCTGCTCAAAGGTGCGCCAGTCTATGAGGCTATGTTGGAAAAAATGCTACCAGAAGAAGCGTCAGATGAAGGAGAAGTCACACTTATTGAAATCCCTGTATCTGACAAAATCGCTGGAAAACAAGTACACGAACTCAACTTGCCACATAACGTACTCATCACCACCCAAGTCCATAATGGCAAGAGCCAGACCGTTAATGGCTCAACCAGAATGTATCTAGGTGATATGATTCATCTAGTGATTCCAAAAGGTGAAATTGGTAAAGTCAAAGATTTGTTGTTGTAGGTTTTTACATAATTTATATTATGTAAATAATTTAATTAAGAAAATTCCAAGGAGGACCTACATCATAATGAGAATACTTGATGTTCTACATAAATTTTATGGTGATTTTGAATTCATTAAAGAAAAGTGTAATGAAAAATACGAAGGCATCCTCATCAATATAAAGGAAGATGAAGATAAAGAATATAAAAGATGCCGCTTGGCAAAAAGAACACCGAAAAAAGAAGGATATTTTACAGCATTTTGGAAAAAAGACCAAAATAACAAGAACATTCCTTATACCAATGAAGATTTGGGAGATGAACTCGTTATTGTTGTTATCGATAATGATAAGAGCGGACTTTTTATTATTTCAAATGAAGAGGCTATCAGTAGAAAAATTCTATCAACAAAAGACAACAATGGGAAAATGTCTATGAGATTTTATCCACCTTGGTGCACAAATTTAAATACAACGGCTCTAGCAACACAAAATTGGCAATTAAAATTTTTTAGAGAAATTGAATTATAAGAATAATTTTTTCTAATTTTAATTGGAAAACGTTAAAAATTTTTTAATGGATTCATATATACAAAAAAGACTTGGTTTTTATTCAACATAAAATCAGGTTTTTTTTAGTCTAATGACCTATTTCTAGTAGTATTTATAAAGTAAATCTTTTTTATCACTTTAAAAGCTCCTATAACATTTTTCCGAAAAACTATAATTTTCTTGAAAAATATATAAGTCTATGCTATACTACTAGTAGACTTAATTATGGAGAAAATACATGAAACGTGAGATTTTACTGGAACGAATCGATAAATTAAAACAAATCATGCCCTGGTATGTTTTGGAATACTACCAATCTAAGCTTGCTGTTCCCTACAGTTTTACAACCTTGTACGAATACCTCAAGGAATACGATCGATTTTTCAGCTGGGTTTTGGAGTCTGGTATATCAAACGCCGATAAAATGTCTGATATTCCTTTATCTGTCTTGGAAAATATGTCTAAGAAAGACGTGGAAGCTTTTATCCTTTATCTACGTGAACGTCCTTTACTGAACGCCAATACAACCAAGCAAGGTGTTTCTCAGACGACAATCAACCGCACCTTGTCAGCCCTTTCTAGTCTTTACAAGTATTTGACCGAGGAGGTTGAAAACGACCAAGGCGAACCTTATTTCTATCGAAATGTAATGAAGAAAGTTTCAACCAAGAAAAAGAAAGAAACACTTGCTGCCAGAGCTGAAAACATCAAGCAAAAACTTTTTCTAGGTGATGAAACAGAAGGTTTTCTGACTTATATCGACCAGGAGTACCCTCAACAGCTCTCAAATCGTGCTCTATCATCGTTCAATAAAAATAAGGAACGTGATTTAGCCATTATTGCCCTTCTCTTGGCGTCAGGTGTTCGCCTATCTGAAGCTGTTAATCTAGATCTAAGAGATCTCAATCTCAAAATGATGGTTATTGATGTCACTCGAAAAGGTGGTAAACGTGACTCGGTCAATGTCGCAGCCTTTGCTAAGCCTTATCTAGAGAATTATCTAGCCATTCGAAGTCAACGCTATAAGACGGAAAAGACGGATACAGCCCTCTTTTTAACACTCTATAGAGGTGTTCCCAATCGTATCGATGCTTCCAGCGTGGAAAAGATGGTTGCTAAGTACTCTGAGGACTTCAAAGTCCGCGTAACTCCCCACAAACTCCGCCATACCCTAGCAACTAGGCTCTATGATGCAACTAAATCGCAAGTTTTGGTTAGCCACCAGCTAGGACACGCCAGTACGCAAGTCACTGACCTCTATACTCATATCGTCAATGATGAACAAAAGAATGCTCTGGACAGTTTATAAACTACATAAAATAAATTATGTTATAAATTAGAAAGGGATTCAATAAACTATTAATTTTATTTGATCATATCAAGTAAAATTGCTAACAGAGTAAACAGCTTTAAAGAATATGAAATAAAATTTATGTGGCCACTAGCTTGCCTTTCTTTGTAGTATCCTGGATATGCAAATCACTTATAATTGGTATTCATCTTAAAATAAGAGGATTCCACAAAAATAAATCAAATTGAGCACCTATAAAAACACACTGCCTGCGATGGCCAATATTTTATCAGAAAATAAAATCCCTCTAAAAACAATCATGGACAGGGTTGATCATTCTGATTCTGAGGTCACTACTTCCATCTACACCCATGTCACAAAGAACATGAAAGATGAAGCAATCAATGTACTGGACAAAGTAATGAAAAATATTTTTTAAAAAGTTATACCCCTTTTATGCTCTCTGAACACAAAAATAGCCCTTCGGATAAAATCCGAGGGGCTAGAAACGTTGTTAAATGGCTCTATAATATTTGTAGTGGGTAAATCCCCTATGGATATTATGGAGCCTATTTTGTTGTAGAAAAAAAGTCCCATA
>FLSB01017893.1_pt1 | contig 10625 bp, 11 predicted proteins | sample 1550551 | NCBI WGS metagenome assembly FLSB01 (sample SAMEA4031774, study PRJEB14383) | metagenome | biome: human; feature: oral; material: saliva | place: Philippines | collected 2014 | reverse complement strand
CCTGCTGTTTTAGCTTCAGCTACTTTATCAGCGTTTTCTGCTGCCGCAATCTTAGCTTCTTCTTCTGTTTTCTTAGCTTCTACAGCCTTAACTTTATCCGCTTTTTCTGTACTTGTCAAACTGTTATCGGCATTGATTTCATTCTTCTCTGCCTCTACTGCTTGAGCTAAAGCGGCTTTCGCTGCTGCAACAATTGTATCTCTATTGTTCAAAGAGTTATATTTTTCAATAAGTGACTTAGCAGATTCTTTATAATTACTTGTGGTACTTATTTCTGAACTAAGTAAATTATTAATCTCAGTCAATTTTGTTTCATAAGCAGCCTTAGTTTCAGGAGTAGACCACTTAGTATCTTCTGATTTTTGTTCTACTAATCTATTATAGATTCTCTGTAGTAAATCCTTCGCAACATTTTTTGTATCTTGTTCAATTGAAAAATTTGAACCTGTCAGTGGGAGTGCATAGTGTCTATGTACTGATTGATATCCCATTCCCAAATGTTGATTATCTGCTGAACTAATTCGAACTGTATATTCAGTTACACCTTTAGGTATTTCAATTTCCTTACTAGTAAATGTTCCACCAGTACCATTTGGTTTATTATTAGCAATTTTCTCATCCAAATCTTCTTTTGTTGGTGACGGTGTATCTGGCGTAGTAATAAATTGAGGACTATTTTTCCCATCACTTGCTTTAACAACTGTCATTTCATCATTTTGTTTAGCTACTTCTGGTTTAAATGTTTGATCGTATAATTTTTCTTCTTTTCCATTACGATTAATGATTACTTCGACCTTATACTGTGCTTTAGTACCTTCGATATCTCCAGTATATCCAGTTTTGAATGACACAACTACTTTAGAACCGTGCTCTTTTGAGTATGCTTTAAATGTTTTTTGAATTCCATTAAATCCTTTAACACCTCTAGCAATATTTCCGGGTTCACCTGTATGCACATACTTAGAACCATCAAACGTTTCTTCTTCTGTATCTGCCTTTGTCCTAACTTTTGATAAAAATAACATATAATCACTAGTTCTATCAAAAGATTGCTCTAATACCCAAGTTTGATATATTTTTCTTCCAGAATTCCATACTGTGTTAACTGTCTCAATTGGAAATACTCCCTTATCAGTTTTTCTTGCTATAGCAAATTTTCCTGGTTTTCCATCTGCAGCAACAGCATTCCAACCACCAAATTCATCAATTTCAAGAACTTGTCCTTTAGCTACATTTTTAGCATTTCCAAGTTCATCCATATTCTGAATTTTTTCATTGTTCTGAATCGTCTCAGGCAATGATTCCAACTTATTCGAAAGGGTTTTTACATCGGCACCTTCTGCTGGATTATCAAACACTTGAGTTGCTGATGTATCACCTGTCGTGCTAGGAGCTGCATCTGTACGGAATGAATTATTTTTATCCAATACTTTTCCATTACGTTCATCTCTAGAACCTGAGTTTGCGATTGAATTCGTATCTGCTGCTTTCTCAGTATTTGTTGCTTTAACACCTACAGTTGATTTTCCATTTGTAGTATCAACTGCTGGTGCTTCTTTTTTCTCTTCTGGTTTTGTTTGTAATTTTGTTGTTGCTGTAACTAATTTAGCTTGTGCTTGTGATAATTCATCTTGTGTTTTCGCATTATTTAAAGCTGTTCTTGCTTCTTCTAAAACTGCTTTTAATTGATTTACACTTTCCTCTGTTTTAGAAGTATATTTCCCGTCAGTAAATTTCCCATCAATTTCTTCAATTAATTTCGTTAAGGCAACTTTATTTAGAGTTTCTTTTTCCGAATTCTCTAGTTTTGAAGCTAATGCAGCTGATAAGCTCTCTCTAGTGTTTTCTATTACTGGTTTGGCTTGTGCTTTTGGTGCAACTTCCAGTTTTTTCTCTGTTCCTAATGATTCATCTGTTACTGTGTTGTTTGAAACAGATTCACTAGCTTGAGCTACTGCTCCAGCTCCAAAAAAGATACTTGCACCTATTACTACAGACGCAGCACCTACTTTAAATTTCTTTATTGAGTACGACTCTACTTTGGTTCCCTCTTTTATATTTTTTAAATGATAATTGTTTTTTCCCATCACTTTATTCTCCTTGTTTTTAAAATATTAATCTTGTTTGAAGTTGAAAAATAAATACTTTTCACATCAAGACATTAAATCACCATTTTTATTACTATCAGTCTCAGTGATACTTATAATAATTAAAATCATTATAACATATTATCAATTTGAAATCTAGTTATTTTAATAGAATATTATGTAAACAAATATATTTATAGTTTACATATACTTATGTATATATCGGAAATTTGACATTTGTAAAACAGAAAAGTTTAATTCACGCTGATATCTCGTTATTTCTTTGTCAAACTTGGTTGATTATGAAAATTAGGAGGAAAAAACTGACTCAAAAATCCTAAATTTTTAAAAAGTGTATATTATAACTCATAAAAGCAGGTAGTTATTGTAAAGCCATGTAAATGTCAATATAAAAACGTACAATTATTCAAAACTGTACATTCTTATTTTATCATTTCCATTTGGAGGTTATATACCTCGTTATTGGTCGCTTACGTTATAACTGATTCAAAGTATTTATAATTTCATAACTTACATTTATCCATAATAAAAACAGGGAGTGACTCAAAAATCGTGATTTCGTAGAAATCGATTTTGTCGAGTCACCCCCGCACAGTTTATTAGATATCTAAAAAGCTTTTATAAAGCGAATTTAGATATCAATAAACCACTGCGTCTATGAGTTTTCTTATAAACTTTTTTTAATCTAGGACTTTTGAGTCACTCCCCGCTTAATAATTAATTCATTATTTGTATATTTTCTCTAAAAATATCTTTGTTATTAAATAGTAATTCATATATTCTAGCTACTTTAATATCTTGTTCAAAGTTCATACTGTTTTTACTATTCAAAAGTGGATGGAGTTTGATTTTACCAACTTTATTAATTTCTCTAATAATGGCTGATCTATCCTTTTTCACAGCTAACACTCTAAAGTTATTAGAAGAAAAATATTTTTTATAATCTTCTTTCGTTGTATTAGTTAGTACGTGAAGCAATACCCTTTGAATTTTTTTATTACTATATCTTTTAGTAGCAATTAATTTTACTAAATCACTATAACTTTCTGCTTTAATCGCTGCTTTATAAATTCTATTTTCTAATCCCTCATTAACATCATAAATTTTTTCTATCCCTGACTTACCAAGAGATAATATCTTGTATTTTAAATACGGAAACAACTCTGTTTCTGATGCTATTTTTTCTTTTTTTAAATCTCTTAACATCTCATTTGAAAGATATTTTTTAATCTTTTCGTCAGCTATATTGTTTCTTATGGAAGTTGCACTAAGATGCACTTGATCTGCCATCTCTGTGCTATTCAATCCTTGACCTTCTCTTTTTATCGGAATCATTTGAATCTCTAGCCCTGCTTCTCTAATAGCTTTGTAATAACTATATGCCAAACTGAAATTCGGATTGTTATTCTCAAAACCATATAATATGCTATTAATTTTCGCATGATTAAGACCTGATTTTAACAATTTTTTATAATCTTCTTTTATATTTTTTTGTTGTTTTGTGTAAATTTGATTAAAAATGCTAACATCATCATTTTCTGTACCAAAAATTAAATGTGTTATCCCTGCACCATATAGTATCTCTATACTCTTTTTAGCAAAATCATCTCCATACGCAACACTACCTAAATAAGGTAGCGCAACAACTAAATCACAACCACATCTAACAGCTTCCTTAGCACGAATATAACCATCTACAATAGCAACTTCTCCCCTCTGTGTAAAAAATTCACTCATCACACATACAACTTCACCATTACTTTCATCTGCTAATTTTCTTGCACATTCTATTAAATATCTATGTCCACTGTGTAACGGATTAAATTCTGCAACTATTCCTATCCTCATACTTCCTCCTCACTTTTTACTATTTTTGTGTAAATACGGAAAATAGCGAGTTTTTTACTTAATACTTTTATACTAAGCAATTTTCTCGCTTTCTTTTTCCTATTCTTTACTTCCATTATTTTCTGTCGGATTAGAGACTATTTTCTCTACGCTATTTCCTTCAAAAATATCTGCAGTCCAACCTACTAGACTTCCATCTTTCGCCATTACCTTAATTATAGAAAATTGTCTAGGTTTTTTACCTCCTTCAGTTAACTTTTTAACCTCTTGTTTCCCAAAGTCTAATTCTTCTTTTTGGAAATTAAATATTTTACCAGTGGTACCAACACCTTCTGATTCTGATAGTTTTTTCCCTTTAAAATCTTGTACTCTATTATTCTTTTGAGATATATTATCGCTTATTTTTTCTTTGTTTTGCATAACTTTATTATTAGATTCGCTATCTTTATTTTCAGATTTTTGTTCTTCTTTTATCTCTGTAGACTGATTATTATCTTTATTGTTTTCTACCTGTTCTTGTTTATTTTTACTTTGTGATGAATCTTTCTTCTGAACAGATTCTTCCTTACCAAAATAACTAATTGTTAAAAAAATAACAATCGCAATAATACAGGATAAACCACTATATAGCATAATCTTAGTGATTTTATTTTTTTTTCATAATTTCCATACTCTCTTTTGTACTTACTCTATATTATACCACTTATCATAATATTTTGCTAAAATAAGAAGATATTTATCCTCTCTTTTGTACGCCAAAAAACAGCCTTTAGCATATCTCTAAAGACTGTATATTTGGAATTCTAACCTTCTTTAATGTTTACAACAAATTCTCCTTTGTTGTTTCTATCTACAGTATAACTATAGTGTTTTTTATTTTCTTTTGCTAATCTAGCTATTTCATCATTCGCATATTTTTTAGCATCCGCTGAACTACCATATGTTCCTTGCGTTGATGAAGCATTACTAGTGGCTGTATCACTATTATCATTTTTATCTTTAATTTCTTCTTTTTTAGCTCCATTATTGTTGCTATTTGAAGTAGAATTATTATTACTGCTTGATTTATTATTTACAACTCTGTCAGTATTATTTGACTTGTTGTTTTCTGATTTAGAAGAGTTTGAAGATGATGAATTATTTCCATCATTAGAATCTTTATTTTCTCTGTATTTTTCTTCATCACTTTTATCTTTTGATTTAGATTTTGAATCATTTTTATCTTTAGTTTTTGATGAAGATACACCTGTAGTATCATTATCCTTTTTCTTACTTGAACTATCTCCACCCGTAAAATAACTTATCCCTATGAATAATGCACTACATAAGAATATAGCTAATACTATACCCCACAATACTTTCAATAACCTATTATCTTTCATTATATTCCCCTCCTTCGTTATTAATATATTATAATACTATTTCTAGCAGATTTCCACTACTTTTTTATTATAATCTATTTAAATTAAATTCTACTTAAAACTTTCTCCAGAAATAATTATTTATTTTTGACAAACTATAACTAATTAATTCGATATATATAATGTCAGAGGCCAAAGACAAATAACAAATAACTACAAAGGAGATTTAAAAATGAAAGTATTAAAAAAAGTTTTACATTTAAACTATGGCGAAGAGAAAAACCAAAAGCAAGTTGTTAAAAGTTATAACTTTGAGGTTGCTACAAACGCTGAAGATAACACTTTAAAAGAAGTAGGAGAAGAATTGAAAAAACTTATCGATAAAAATATCGATACTATTACTACTAGCACTAAAGAATCACTATAATTTAGGAGGGAACATATATCATGGAGAAAAAATTAAATATTTATTTTAATACAGAGAATAAAAAAACTTATCACATCGCTTTGTCACATCCAAAAGAGGATTTAAGTAAAGCTACTGTTGAGGCTGTTGCACAAAAAATTGTTGATACAAAAATCTTCAATAACGAAAAACATACTCTTACAGGTTTTAAAAAAGCTACTTACGTTACACGTGAAGCAAGCGAACTTCAATAATAGAAGGGAGGGAGGTGCGGTATAATCCGCACCTTTTTTATGGATATTTTAAATTTCATTAATACTGTAGGATTCCCTATTTTTGTTGCAGTATTCTTTTTATTAAAATTAGACAACACTCTACAAAACATAGGAAAAAATTTAAATAAACTTACTCGTATTATCGAAACAAAATTAAATCTAGATATTAATAACAAATAACACAAACAAGGGAAGTAAATATTATGACAAGTCAACAAACAATGGTAAATTGGGCCAAGGATAATGTATATAAATGGATTGATATGGATGGTATGTATGGTGCACAGTGCGTCGATCTTACTATGGCCTATGTAAAAAACTTTGCAAACTTTCAAATATACGGTAACGCTATAGATTATCTAACTAACTCTATACCTCCTGGATGGAAAAGATACTATAAGGGAGATGATGAAATAGCACCTGGAGACATAGCTATATGGCATTGGGGAAGTTGGGATAAATACGGGCATGTAGGAATAGTTATCGAAGTAAATGGTAACACTATAACCTCTGTAGAACAAAATGTCGATGGAACTCCTGAACAAGGTGGTATCGCTCGTATTATGAGCCGTGATGATACTTACCTTGTGGGATTTATTAGACCTAGCTATGATTCTAGTGAGGAATGGACTAGAATCCCTGAAAACGGGCAGTTCATAGTAGAAGTTCCTTCAATAAATGTCAGAGTTAAACCAAGCAAACTTGGGAAAATAGTTAATACTTATTATAAGGGAGAACGAGTATACTATGATAGCTATGTAATTAAAGAAGGTTTTATTTGGATTAGCTATATATCTTATTCAAAAGAACGACATTACCTAGCTACTGGAACCCATGATGGTACTAAAAGAACTAGCACTTGGGGTAAATTTGAATAATTATCTATCACTCTATTTTCAATAGATATTAATAAAACTTAAATAATAACATTGTAATACAAAAAAGCGACTGGGATGTTTTTCCAATCGCTTTTCACTATATTTCTTTTAATTATTTAACGCGGATATATACTGCTCCACCAGCTACATTCGCAGAGTTAAGTACTGTTTGGTTACCTAACCATCCACCATGAACTGCTTGTCCATTACCTGCATAAACCGCAATATGAGCCATTCCTAATCCACCATTTGCATAGTAAATTAAGTCTCCAGGTTGAGCTTGAGATGCTGGAACCACAGTTCCTAAGCTCATATATCCTGCTGGCCAGTCGTGGAAGTTAATTCCTACTGCTTTAAGAGCGTTTGTTACTAGCATTGTACAGTCTTGGTATCTACCTAATTGAGCTAACGCTGCTTGGTAAATTGCTGCTCCTTTGTTTGAAGAAGCTGCTTGTGTAGTTGCTGCTGCCGCTGGTGCTGCTGATTTTGCAGCTACATTTGGTGCCGCTGTAGCTACTGGTGCTTCTTTTTTAACTTCAGCTTTTGGTGCTGCCGCTACTTCTTTTTTAACTTCAGCTTTTGGAGTAGCTACTGCTGTTGCTGATTTTGCAGGTACAGTTTGAACTGGATCTACTTTTACTACAGTTTTTTCTGCAGTATTTTCTACTACAGCTGCTTTTGCTACAGTTTCCTCCACTTTTGCTACTGTTACTTCAGCTTTTGGTGCTGCATTTTCACTTACTTTTAATACTGTTCCAACATAAATTAAGTTAGGATTATCAATATTGTTTAATTTAACAAGTTGATCTACTGAAACACCAAATCTATTAGAAATTTTTCCTAAAGTGTCTCCTAATACTACTGTGTAATATCCTTCTTTTTTAGCTTGAGCTACTTGTGCTACTGTTGTGTTATAAGTTAATTTATCCCCAGGGAAAATTAATGAACTTGTTAAATTGTTATCTTGCATAAGTTGATCAACAGTTGTACCGTTGTTAATTGCGATATTCCAAAGAGTATCTCCTTTTTTTACTGTATATGTGTCAGCATCAGCGATTTGCGCTAAACCTACACCTACTGTCGATACGATTGCCGTAGCGGCTACTAGTTTGTTTAATTTACTCATATATTTTAATCTCCTTAAAACTAAGTTCGAGTCACGCGACTCATTTTCACTATAATTCTTCTTTTAATTTCTATAATTTTTATGTCTAATTTCTAACGTCTAAATTTCCTCTCGAATTACTTCGATTACTTTATACCTTTGAGGTAATACCATTATATGTTGAACATATTCATTTTTCAAGGTTTGTAACGATTTTGTAACAATAACGATAACTCTCTGTTACATTATATTATGCTCGGACTTTTGAGTCACTTCCTACCAATAGTAACCTACCCTCAAGAGTATAGAAATTATCACAGAAAAATAAAAGAACGTCACATAAAAAGAGCTATAAAACTTTATTTATATAGAGTTATAACACCTTTATTTTTTACAATTGTTAAACTTGAGAAAACAGCATAATACTATGTTATAAATTTTTTAGAAAGAGCTATAAAAAAGAAAAAATTTAAAGATGAAAAACCAGAATCTTCTGGACTATTTAATTAAATACTCTATTTCACTACTAAAATTCTCCACAATACATAACAAAAAAACAACTCAAAAATCATAATTTCTTTCAAAATCTGATTTTATCGAGTTGTTCTTATATTATTTTTTTATATTTCTATTATCTTAGTCGGAACTACTGGATCAGTATCCATTATAATTATTTTATCATTACAATCGATAGTTTTTTTATCTGTTTCTAATATACAGTCTATATCTTTATTTTTAAGAGTCATATCCGCTGCCATACGAGCAAGTTCTTTCGTATTGTTTTGCTCACTTAGGTGAGCTAACAAGACATTTTTTGTATTATCTCCTACTATTTTCGTTAAATAATTTGCAGAATCTGTATTAGATAAGTGACCCATGTCTGATAATATACGCTGTTTAGTCGTCCATGGATAAGGCCCACTAAGCAAAACATTTTCCTCATGATTACTCTCATAGACAATCGTATGTGAGTCTTTCACATAATCTATCATCTTATCAGAAACATAACCCGTATCCGTAAGAATACTCACTCTTTTTCCCTCACATTCAAAAGTATAAAACTGTGGGTTAATCGCATCATGACTTACTCCAAAACTATTAACTACTACATCATCAAAAATTTTACTTTCTTCTTTTTCAAAATGAAACTTTAGATTCGAACTGATTTCACCACATTTGGTCATGTTTTGCCAAGTAAGTTTATTAGCATAAACAGGAATGTTATACTTCCTTGCTAATACTCCCACTCCTTTAATATGATCAATATGCTCATGTGTTACAAAAATCGCATTTATATCTTTAATATCTCGCTCAATTTGCGCCAAGTTCTCTACTACTTTTTTCCCAGTTAGTCCAGCATCTACTAAGCATTTAAAATTATTATGCTCTATATAGATACTATTTCCACTACTACTGCTGGCTAATACTGATAATTTCAAATCGCACCTCCATACCTGATTTTTTCTTTTATCATTATATCACTTTTACATCGGTTTAGATAGAGAGAACTACTACCTAGAATACACTAATTATTTCTAAGAATATCTTGCCTTATAGATTGAACGTCAACTCTATCAATATAATTCCTTTCTTTGAATTGTCAGAAAAATTTAAAAATTCACAAAAAAGACTTGCTTTCTTAAAAAATAATGTGTATAATAAAAACAACAAACGAGAAGGAGGAACTACAAATGAAACAAACAACAACTTTTAAATCTTGGCAAAACTGGCGTAGATAATGTTGTGTGTATGTTTTTATGACGTAGACGCAACTTTAGTGTACTCTAAAAAGTGTCTATGTCGGCTGTAGAAAATTCGTTTTAAATTTCGCAAAAGGGTCGTATAGAATTCTATACGGTCTTTTCTTTTTGGAGTAAAAAACTTATACAAATCTTATAGACAATTCGAAAGGAAATAAACAATTATGACAAACTTAGAAAATAACTTAAACAACTTAAAAGGATACTTTGGAGAATTTGGAGGAAGTTTCGTACCTGAAGTTGTACAAAAAGCTCTTGATGAACTAGAAGCAGCTTACAACAAATACAAAGATGATGAAGAGTTTTTAGCAGAGTACGCTCACTACTTAAAAGATTACTCAGGACGTGAAACTCCACTATACTACGCTGAAACTTTAACAAACCACCTTGGAGGAGCAAAAATCTATCTTAAACGTGAAGATTTAAATCACCTTGGGGCACACAAACTTAACAACGTTATTGGGCAAATTTTACTTGCAAAACGTATGGGTAAAAAGAAAGTTATCGCTGAAACAGGAGCAGGTCAACACGGTGTAGCTACAGCTGCTGCCGCTGCAAAATTCGGTATGGAATGTGAAATCTACATGGGAGCTCTTGATGTAGAAAGACAAAGATTAAATGTATTTAGAATGGAAATGCTTGGAGCAAAAGTTCACGCAGCGCAAGAAGGAGAAAAAACACTTAAAGAAGCTGTTGATGCTGCATTCAAAGCATGGATTGAAAACATCGACGATACTTTCTACGTACTAGGATCTGCAGTAGGACCTCACCCATATCCTACTATCGTAAAAGACTTCCAAAAAGTTATCAGCCAAGAAGCAAAACGTCAAATCCTAGAAAAAGAAGGTCGTCTACCTGACTTAGTAGTAGCTTGAGATCGGAAG